>OIZL01000155.1_pt1 | contig 58720 bp, 80 predicted proteins | sample 1588541 | NCBI WGS metagenome assembly OIZL01 (sample SAMN03283285) | human gut metagenome | biome: human-associated habitat; material: feces | host: Homo sapiens | place: Peru | collected 2012 | reverse complement strand
GGATATTTCCGTCAGATTTCGCTCACTTTTAACCCATGGAGCGAATCGACATGGATTAAGCCGAGATTTTTCGATAAACCGTCTCCCAATGTGCTGGCGATTACGACTAATTATATGTGTAATGAGTGGCTGTCTGACGATGACAAGGCGGAGTTTGAGCGGATGCGGCTTACTCAACCGGCGCGTTACAGGGTAGCGGGACTTGGTGAGTGGGGCGTTGACGGAGCGGTGTATTTTGAGGAGTTTGACCCCGATGTACACGTTATTCAGCCATTCCAAATCCCCGACTACTGGCGGATTGAGAGGGCAATTGACTACGGTCTTGACGCTCTGGCTTGCCTGTATGTGGCGATTGACACCGAGGGCAACGCTTATGTAGTATCAGAGGTGTACAAGCACGGACTGATTGTTTCCGATGCCGCCGCCGCTATTCAAAATGGCGAGCCGAGGTCACAGACAAGGTGGGTAACATACGCTCCGCCCGACTTATGGAGCAGGACAAAGGACACGGGGCGCACAATTGATGAGATATACAGAGACTGCGGTGTTCCGCTTACCAAGAGCGACAACAACCGCATATCCGGCTGGATGCAGATACACGAGCGGCTAAAGGTAGTCGACGACGTGGACGGGGGCAAGACAGCGCGGCTAAAGATATTCGCAAGCTGCAAAAACCTCATTCGGACGCTTTCGACGATTAAGGCAGATGAGGACAATATCAATGACTGCGCTACAGAGCCGCACGAGCTAACTCATTTGCCGGATGCTCTACGCTATTGGTGCATTACTCATGCCCGCATTCCCACCGAGCCGGACAGACGGTCGGAGGAACAGAAGATGATAGATAGATACAAGGCTGAGGTCTTTGGGAAAAAGAAAAAAAGGAGAAGATAAGCAGTATGGCTGTAACGAAAAACAAGATAAATCACGCGCGGCTGTGCATGATGGGCGGATGCCGCAACAAAAACACCGACCTCTACTCTAAGAGAACTGATGTGTTTAACGGCGGTCTGTACCTCTGCCCCGACTGTGCTAAGTCGATAGGGCTGTTAAGCGGTCTTACAGAGCCGGCGGAAGAGACAGACGCGCAGAATGATAAGGAAAACGATGCTCCCGCAGTGCAGACCGTGCGCAAGACAAGGAGCAAGGCATGATATACGGACTGATATGCGCTGTGGTGGTGCTGTCAGTCTCGCTTGCGGCTGTGATGTACGACAATCTCCGCAAGGATAAGATGATTGAGCGGCTTATCTCCGACAAGTGCGGACTTCCGCCGGAGAGACGCGGGAAGACGGGAGTTATATCTCCTTACCGCAAAAAGCCGATAGACGGAGGTGGTAGTACATGAGTTTGCTTGATTTATTCCGCGGCAAGCCGAAAAACAAGCCCGACCCGCCAAACATACCTGTAGACCTCGACGAAAAAGGTGAACGGATATACTATGAAGACGTAGTAGACGGGATAAAGCAGGAGCTTGAGAGACGGCGAGACGAAAGAGCGCGGTATGAGCTGCAATGGACGCTGAACGCCAACTTTATGGCGGGACACCAGAACTGTGACATTGACGTGTACAGAAACGTCATTAAGGACACGGAGAGAGAGACAAAAGCCGACAAGGAGAGACGAGTTTACAACCGCGTTGCTCCGCTGATGGAGACGCGTCACGCCAATCTCGGCACTGTCAAGTATCAGATGATTGTCAATCCGCGCTCGCCGGAAGCCGATGACGTGGAGAAAGCGAAGACCTCGACGAAGCTGCTTGAATACTGCCAATCGGTGACGGATTTTAAAACCAAAATCGACAAGCTGATATCGTGGTGCGAGTTATGCGGCACTGCATTTACCTTGTCTTGGTGGGACGCGGAAATCGGAGAGGTTGTCGGAAACGGCACTGTGACGCGAATGAACGCGGACGGCGACGCTGTTGCAGAGGAAAAGCCTGTCATGTCCGGCGATATTGCATTTGGACTGATATCGCCGTATGAAGTGTTTCCGTTTTCGCTCACTGTAGAGGAAATCGAAGACCAGCACGATGTTATCATAGAGCGCGTGCTTGATGTCGGCGAGATATACGACCTCTACGGCAAAAAGTTTGATGGTGAAGAGATTGAGAGCTATATTCTCACGCCGCTCCCTAACGGCACGACAGGTCACGGCAGCTCGTACACCTCTTACGGCATGACTAAAACGACGCGCGAAAACTGCGAGAGAGTGATAATGTACCTTGAGAATCCGTCAAAAAGCTATCCGATGGGGCGGCTTATCACGGTAATCAAGGATGAGATTGTATACTACGGTTCACTTCCGGCAGGTGTATTTCCGCTTGTGGCGATTAAGTCAAAGCCGGTATCGGGACAGTTCTTCGGCAAGTCCGTTATACAAGACTTGATACCTCTACAAAGGTCGTACAATGAGAACTACAACAAGATACAGGACTTTATTGATACTGTTGCAAATAATCCGTGGCTTGTGCCGTCCGGTTCTCTCATAGACCCCGACACGGATGAGGACGCGGACGAAATCACGATGGAAGCGGGTTCCGTGCTTGTGTATGACCCGTCGTTCGGCAAGCCGGAGATAGTAGACTATCCCGAACCGCCGTCAATCGTGTACTCGATGCTTGACAGACTTTCGTCTGATATGGAGTACACGGCTGGTGTATCTCAGCTTATGGTAGTCGGTGCGGCTCCGTCCGGCGTAACTTCCGGCACTGCGATTGACAACTTGCGGCAGATAGATTCAACTCGTATGTCGCTTACTGCTGACAGCATACGCGGCGGTGTGCTTTCGATGGCTCGTGTCTGGCTCATGCTCAACAAGGAGTTTTCAAGCGGTTATCGCGTACTGATGATAGCCGGACAGGACGAGATAGGCGGAGTTTACACATGGTGTTCGGAGGATATCAACTCGTATGACGTGGATTTTGCCGCCGAAAACGAGCTAAGGCATTCCAAAGACCAAAAGAGACAGGACTTTATAGCGGCTCTTAATGCGGGACTTCTTACGGGAGACGATGGACGTATTGACAAGCGTTTTATTGAGCAGGGACTTGATTTATTTGACCTGCGAGACGCGCCGTCCTCATACTCCGAAGTGGATTTACAGCGGAAGAATGCAAGTCGCGAGAACGCATACCTCGAAAGCGGCGTAATACCCGAGAGATTTATTTACGACGATGATGCAATCCACATTGAAGAGCACGTTAAATATGCTCTCGGTGCGGATTACAGACAGCTGATGAAACGTGCGCCGGAATACTGCAAGATGTTTGACGCTCACATAGAAGACCACAAACAGAATCTTACAAGACAGCAGCAGGCGGCAGAGCAGGAAGCAATGCAAAAGGCTATGGCTGCTCAGACACTACAACAGAAAGGTGAATCAAAATGAACGAACGCGACGAAAACGAATATCAGTCACTTGACGATGTACTTGACGCCGGATTTGCCCGTGTAGCGGCGGAAGAAGAAGCGGCGGGAGATGCACAGGCTCAGGCAGATGCAGACGCACAGGTTATGGCTGACGAAGCCGCTGCTGCCGAAAACGCACAGGCTTTAGGTGACGCCGAAGCTGCGCAGGTGCAAGAAACAGTACCTACAGTTACGGAGCAGACACAGATTCCGGCGCAAGACCCGCAGGCTGATATGATAAACGAACTAAGAGCGCAGAATCAGCAGCTCTCAGAGCAGATATCACAGCTTGTACAGGCTCTCGGACAGTCACGACAGGCGGTGCAGGAACAGTCTCAGGTTGCCGAAGAAGCCGCTAATCAGGCGGCAACAATAACGCTTCCTCAGCTCAACATTAACGAGCTTCAATATATGTCGCCGGATGAACAGGCACAGGCGCAGAATCAATATCAAGCTGACATGGCGAACGCTCTCCGTGAGATGATTCGACAGGAGATGATGGCGGAAATGCAGCCCGTGCGCGACGACTACGAAGCGAGAACGCGTGAAGCTGCTGTATCGGCGGCGAAAGACCAGATATACAACGACCCGAGATTCCCCGATTTCCGCGAACATGATGCGGAGATTGACAGCTTTATAGGCTCTATGCCGGAGTTTAGCTCGATGGAACCGGGAAGAGCGAGACTTCTCGGCGGTCTTATCAATCGTGGGCTGAGGTCAGACCCTAACAAGACTATGACAACTGATGAACTTGTATCGGCGGTAATGGCGAACCCTGACGCTCAAAAGGCACTCGAAATCAGGCGTGCGCAGAACATACAAAAGCAAAATGAAAACCTGCCTAAAATGACTGCTTCTCAGGGCATGACCAACGCCGCGGCAGTTCCGGAACACAGACCCCAGACAAAAGAAGAACTCTTCTCTAACGTCGACAAATACTGGGGCAGATAAAAACATTCAAGAAAAGGAGATTTATTAAATGGCTAATCCCAGAACACAGGACCTCAACAATATTCAGAACATACTCCTTAACGAGTATCTTCCGTTTCTGAACAACGCGCTGAACGTTGACCCGTCAATCTTCATGCAGAAGATTAAGAAAGGCACTCTTGATGCTTCTATGGGTCAATTTGGCGCGAGAATCGGTATCGGCGGCGGCTTTGGCATGAGCGGCGAAGGACAGGACACTCCCGACGCACACGCTCCGCTTTACTCTAAGCTCAATTACACCACAAAGGACGCGTACAACGAGCTTCGTATTTCCAACAAGGCTATTCAGCTCGGCAGAAGCGCAAAGTCGGCTATGATTGACGCGGTAAAGGATGAGATGGACGCATCATATGAAGCGTGCGCATGGAACGTCGGCAGAATGCTTTTCGGCAACGGTTCGGGCAAGCTTGCGACTATTTCCGCAGCAGCTACTTCCGCAAAGGCTTCTCATGTTGTAAACGACACCTCTTATCTCATGGAAGGTCTTACTTGCGACATTTACGAAAGCGGCGGCACTGTCGCTAAAGCAGGAGTACAGATTAAGGCTATCGACCACTCCACAAAGACAGTTACCTTCGACACCACATTCACTTGCGGTGCAAATGCGGTTATCTACACGCAGAATTCCAAGGACAGAGAGATTACCGGTCTCGGTACGATTTACGATTCCGCTATCACTTCAATCTACGGTCTGACAAAGGCTGATAATCCGTGGCTTAAGCCTCTCACTTACTCTTACACAGTAACTGCCGCGAAGACAGAAGAACCTGACGATGTTCTCATCAACAAGGCTATTCAGGATTCCGAGAGAATGAGACGCGGCAAGATTGACCTTATCATGATGGGCGACACCCTCTATTCCGACTTCCTCAACTATCTTAAGTCCTCAAATACTCAGTATGTAACCAACAACAACTACCGCAACGGTTTTGCTTCAATCAAGATTGTTTACGGCAACAGAGAGGTTGATGTTTACAACGAGAGATTTGTTCCGGCTTCTAAGGCGTGGGGCGTTGACACATCTCAGTTTGAACTCAGACAGACCGGATGGGACTTCATGGCTTACCAGGGCGGCGGCATTTTCAACCTCATGGAAGGCAAGTCCGTATACCGTGCTTGCCTTGCAAACTACCTTGAACTCATTTGCAAGAACCCCGGTACTTGCATTGAAATCGAAAGAAAGACCGAATAATCTAACCCATGCATAAGCAGAAGGGGGCGGGGACAGTCCCTACTCCCTTTTCTGTTTGTCTATAATTCTACAAAGGAGGAACGATTTGAACGTAAAGGATTTATATGATACAGTCACTCTTACTTCTGATTGTTCTCATAATACTTTCCTCACTCATCTCGACACGACGATAAACTACCTTGTCGGGAAATACGGTGTGTCGAAAGTAATACAAGGCGGTGCGGGATATCAGCGACCGAGAACAGTCGACACGGACATACCGATATACGACGAATACAGAGCCGCTATCTGCGACAACCTGCTATATCTCATCACGGGAGACAGTGACAGGAAGACTGATTTTGTGAATGAAGCGGATTTTGCTTATAAGGCTGTATATGCACGCAGAATGAGCAGAAAACGACTGCTTGACGGAGGGTACTTCCATGTATGACAGCGGAGTAAAGTGTTCCGATTTCATTGATTCAATAACTGCCGAAGCGGATATTTCGATAGAGATTCAGTCCGATTCATGGTACAGGTGGCTTAACACTGTCGAGCAGTTCATCTACACCGAGATACTTGACGAATATGCTTCTGCCGAGATTAACTACACTTCCGATTCTGTTGCGTTATCGACGCTTACCGTTCCTTCCGGCTGTGCTTCCGTTACCTATGACGATGTTATAGCGGTTTATGCCGACGGTGTGCAGGTTGAGAAGAGCGGTATAAAGGGCGTGATGAACTTCTCTGACAAGAATCTGTACTACACGGACTACAACGGGAATCTTGTGTTAAGTCTCACGGAAGTACCTGACAAAGTCACGGTTATATACCGTCTCAGACCGATAATGAAGACGGAAACAAACAATTACAACATTGCAGTTCCGACGGAATTCCTCGACATGGTATCGGCGAGACTGCGCGGAGAAGCGTACAAAATCGCGAACGAGGACGGACTTGCCGGAAAGTGGCTTGCAGACTATAACACACAGCTTGAGAGCTTCAAGGTTTGGGCGGAAAAGCGTAATAAAAGATACGGAGGTTAACGCATGGCAAAAGACAACAACGAATTTGTCTATGGTGCGCAGTACATACCGTCCGGCGAAAGCAAGTCACGCGTTATCCGTTGGGATTTCGGAGGATTAAACCTGACAAACGATATTGATACGGGACAGCTCACGGGGGCAAGCGGAGTTGTTGTAGACCCGCCGGAGATTAAAGCGGCTTTAAAGCAAAAGGAGTACAAGACGTATACAGAACCGATATCAATTCACGGATTCGGAGACGCGCTTCTTGTGATATACCGCTCCGGCGGAAAGATAAAGGCTGACTACATTAAGCCCGGCAATATCAAATACACCGGAGAGATAGGCACGGCAAAGGGAACAAGCGAGGACTTCACCGAAAGATACGCGGTTCAGTTCAATGTCGCGTCCAATACGGAGAACATAGCGGCGGCAACGTATGTGAGAAAGATTCTTATATATCCCGACCGCGTTTCGATGGACTTCAACATAACGTCCGACTTCCAAACGGCTTCTCTCGGTGAAACATATCCGCCGATAAAATATGCTTCCGTATACTGTTCAAGGCTGTTCGGCGTGAATGATGACCTTGTATATGCTTCTTCATTCAACAATTATGCCGATTTCGACCTTGACACAGCTGATGAAAGCAGTTCCGCAAACGCGTGGGTGTCAATGTCGCAGTCCAATGTAAAAGCTGACGGCAAGTTTACGGCTATAGCGACATACGCAAATCACGTTGTGCTGTTCAAAAAGGACTTCATGCAGCTTGTTTACAACAACAAGAATCCATTCCGCATAGTTGACATAGGCTCTTACGGCTGTGACAATCCGTATGCGCTGACCGAATGCGGCGGCGTGCTGTATTTCGCGTCCGGTGAATCGGTGTATTCATTCACGGGCGGTACTCCGAAGAAGATAAACGGAGAACTCGGACGGCTGAATCTTGACGGAGCTGTGTTCGGCTCATACAAAGACCGTGTATATATGCAGATTTCAGACGGACTTTATACCTACAAGAGCGGCGTTTGGTCTAAACTCAACTCAGACAACAACATAAAGCAGTTCGCAACCACATCATGGGGAATTGTCGCGCTTTGCAAGGACGGCAAGATTAGAATAATCGACTATGACGAGGACGCTTTCAACAACGCCGGAGGAAACGCGGAGAATGAACTCGGCGGAAAAGAGTATGAAAGCGACTGGTGGTTTGAAACCGATTTCTTTGCCGCGGGAAGAATTGACGTTCGCAGAATCAAGAAAATATCCGTTCTGTGCGATATCGCAAGCGGAGCAAGCGTGAGAGCGTATTTAATGCGTCCAGAGGATAAATACACTACTACAACAAAAGCCGTCTTAGAATCGTCTATAGGCGGTCGTAGGCTTATGCGGCGCATGATAAGAATGACTTCATGCTATATGCATAAGATGAGAATAGCGGGAAGCGGAGACGTAAAGATACTTGCTATAGAGCTGCTTCTGTCATGGGGAGGGGATGTTTTCAAAAATGAGTAATTATCTTGGAGCGAATGTTCCCGAAAAAGAGAAACAGGCACAGAAACAAACAAGCGGCAGAGAGAATGACCGTTTCAAACAGCTTGAAAATGAACTTGCGGCGATAAAGGAACAGCTCGCCATACAGAACAGAGACAACCTTGACGCTATGTACAACATAGGTATGGACAATCTCGATGACAGTATGAAGCGGCTAATATCAGAAACAGGCAATTCCATAGCTTCTATCATAGTCAAGACTAATGAAAACTCTGCTTCAATCAAGGCTTTTGCCGAATGGAAAAACGGAACGGGAACGGATTCACTCGCCGGATTTGTGGCGAATGCAACTAAGGATTTTGCTACTATATCAATGCTTGCCCAGTACACCACAACAGACGAAGTGAACGGGCTTATCTTGAACGCAAAGGCAGGTATTATTTCGGAAGCACGTCAAGGGATGGCTACTATATCAATGCTTGCAAGCTATACTACGACAACGGATGTAAACAATCTCATAAGTTCGGCAACTGCGGGTATTATAGCTGAAGCACAAGAGGGCATGGCTACCGTTTCGATGATAGCGAATGTCACCGACGCGACGACTGGCAAAGTCACGGCGGCATCTATTGTCACTGCGGTGAACAATAGCGAAAGCTCTGTAGTAATAAAAGCTGACAAAATCAATCTCGATGGTTATGTCAAATTCTATTCCAAGGATTCAGCAGGCAACACAACCATCCGTGGAAGCACAATTACTTTAACTGCCGATAAATACGGTAATTCTGAATCTGAAATAGAATTCATGAATTATAGCTCGTATTATGATGAAGATTTTGTAATGGCAAGAATCTTAACTCGTGACAACGGCGCTTCTTCCCCAGATGAAGAGCGTCGGGCTTTGGTTATAAAAACAAACAATCCGCATTTTGAGACAAACTCAAGAGAGAATGTGGCGTTCAAAGTCGAAGCGAAAGGTTCGATTTCGCTCGAAAGCGCGAATGGTATGATATTTGCAAAAAGCCTTAGCGATATACTAATGATGGCATCAAATGGCATTATAAGACTTTCTCCGGCTTATTATAGTGGCGATGTATCACTGAACAGCGGAGAGTACTCCTTCTGCGCAGATGGCATTTATTACGGCTCAATAAAAATAGTAGATAACACAAAAGCGGTGTGATAAAAGGAGAACGAAATGGACACAAAAGAAAAGATTAGCGAATGCAAGACGATGATAGACGCGGCGTTTCAAGGGATTAACAAAATGACAGTCACAGGCGTTACCGGCTGTACGACTGTTTCTGCGATTGCGGACTGCCTTGTAAAGGCGTACAAACTGGCAGAGGAAATCGAAACGGAGGTAGACGATGCCGGAAATAAAGACGATAAGGGCGAATGAGTACGCTCTTGAACCCGAAGCGATAGACGGCGGCACAAGCGGTTCTTTCGGCGATATCAAGCTATCGTTTGAGTTCTCCGATGGGTGGAAAGACCTGTCGAAAAAGGTTGTATTTCATCCCGTGCGCGGTGCTCCTGTCGAGGTTCTTTTGCTTGATTCGACAAGCGAAATAGACGTTCCTCCGGAAGCTACGGCTGTATCGGGAGTTGCGCATTTCGTTTTGTGCGGATATGTCACCGACAGCGACAATGTAACGCGAAACATTATATCCCTGCCAGGCAAAATCAACGTCAAGCCCACATACAAGGCTAAGGGCGGCAACACGAAGAAAGTCACGAAAGACAACTTCTCTCAGCTTCTCGACGCGGTGAAGGGCGAGATAAACAACGCCATTGAGGACGCTGTAGCAAGCGGTGAGTTCAAGGGCGACGACGGAGTTACACCTCACATAGGTTCAAACGGAAACTGGTATATAGGCGACACCGATACGGGAATATCAGCGAAAGGAACAAAAGGAGACAACGGTATAACTCCGCACATCGGTGATAACGGAAACTGGTATATAGGAACGACGGATACAGGGATATCGGCAAAAGGCGTAAAAGGAGACCCTGGAGAAAACGGCAAAGACGGAGACAGCGGCGTATTCGTGAGCGAAACGGAAAGCGCGACACCTCCCGAAAGTGCTAATGTATGGGTGGTTATTGCTCCGACAGGCGAGCAGACTTACATACTTGTTCCCGACAAACTGAGGTACGTAAACGGCAGACTGCAACTTATGTGCGGGGACGAGACTGTTGGAAACCCTGTTATAATAGGTTCGGGAAGCGGTGGAACAGGAGCGGACGGCGTTACATTCACTCCTTCGGTAAGCGCGGACGGTGTTATCTCATGGACGAATGACGGCGGCAAGGACAATCCCGCTCCCGTGAATATCAAAGGCAATTCCGGCACTGACGGTGTGGGTATTCAATCTGTTGTGCAGACAACAACGTCTACGGCTGACGGTGGCGACAACATAATCACTGTTACGCTGACAAACGGCAATACTGCTACATTCACAGTCAAGAACGGTTCTAAAGGCTCTGACGGCTCGTCTGCTACGGTTACGGTTGATTCCGCTCTTTCCGATACTTCGACTAATCCTGTCCAGAACAAGGTTATCAAAGTGGAGCTTGACAAGAAGATTGAGACTGTGCCAAGTGCGGGTGCTAATATTGTCGGAGGTATAAAGGCTGATGACGCCACTGCTGCCGATACTCAGCCTGTCAGAAAAGGCACGGACGGGAAGCTGTATACCGCTCCTACATCAGGCGGCACGACTATTACGGTTGACAGTGCCATGAGCGATACAAGCACCAATCCTGTTCAGAACAAAGTTGCAAAGGCTTATATGGACAAGTTTAAAGCGACGGTAAGAACAGCTAATATAGGCACAACATGGACTGGTAGTGAAGCTCCGTACACGCAGACACTCAGTGTTCTCGGAGTTACAGCGGACAGCGTAGTTGACATTTTCCTTTCATCCGACGCTACTGCTTCTCAGGTCGCGGAGTATGGAAAGTTGAATTTACAGGATGGCGGTCAGAGCGCGAAGAGTATAACGCTTAAGGCTTTCGGGACGAAAAACACAGCTACAATTCCGATAAAGATAATTATACGAGGTGAACCGTAATGCCGATTTTGATTCACGGAAATTCCAAAGTACCGGAACTTCAACAGAAAAATGTCAAATCCACAACAGTTCAACAAGAGATAACGCCGAGCGAGGGATACGACGGATTTAACAAAATCATAGTAAGCCCGATAAAACTACAAGAGAAGACAGCTACGCCGGGTACAAGCGAACAGGTAATTACTCCCGATTCGACTTACGACGGACTTAGCAAGGTTACAGTTGGGGCGGTGGCTACGGCTACACAAGCTACTCCGAGCATATCAATCAGTACACGTGGTTTGATTACTGCTTCCGCAACGCAAAGCGAAGGCTATGTTTCTGCCGGAACGAAGAGTGCAACTAATCAAATGACGACGCAGAACGGGAAGGACATTTATCCCGGCACTACAAGACAGTTGGCAGTGGCAGCGTGGCGATACACTATTGGCAACATATATGTTAACGGAGATTCAAATCTGACTGCGGGTAACATAAAAAAAGGCGTTTCAATTTTTGGAGTTGCCGGAAGCTATGAAGGAACGCCCAGCAGCAACGACAACAAAGTGAAGGTGTTTTCAGGAACTGTAGCCCCGTATTCAACGAGTAGATTGAGCATTGATTTATCTGAAAATGTTTCCGAATACTCTCTTAAAATGGTCGCTGTTACAATGACTAAATCCGATGCTAACGCATCATTGGACGGGTTAATCAGCTATAGCAGGTTTCCGGAAAGTGCTGATGCATTAGCAGTTGGCGGAGTATACGGTAGCAGCTATGACGAGTTTCTGATTTATGGAAGTAGCAATATTAGCGAAATAACTTCAAATACGGCATTTGTGCTGTCAATATCATCAACAAACAACTATCGCAAGTTCAATACTGACGCACAATATAATTACCTGCTTGTCTATAAGTCAAATGAAATAGAAGTTGTCTGACCAGATGAGATATTTTATAACTAAAGGAGTGATTTTAGACAAATGCCTAAAATAGAAAAAGACCTGCTCAAAGTGAAAGGCTCGGATGGGCAATGGCATTATGTGCCGGCTGTGGGTGGAAGTGTCGATACTGCCCCCACATGGGACAGCGTACAGAACAAGCCGTTTACCACGCTCGGCAGTGGGCTGTCGGTGGATAAAAACGGCGTGCTGTCGGCTGAGGGAGGAAGCAGCGGCTCGGCTAACGCGGTGCAGTACGTGGAGCAAACGCTGACGGACGAGCAGAAAAAGCAAGCGAGAACCAACATTGGAGCTTCGCCTATTCCAACAGTCAGATATTGGTTAGACCTTAAAGCTGATAATATCATTAATTTATACAACATGGGTGTTGGGTATGGCATAATCTCTCCTGTCGACTATGACCAAACTGTGCCGACCGGAATGTCGTCTCCTATGCTCGTAATATTTGGGAGAATGAACTATGGTAGAGTAGATATAACCGTATATGATGGTGCGGGAGCTGTTTGGAGGGGAAGTTTAAATCTTTCCTCACAAACAACAGATGTCACCAAAACAGGCGACTACGTCACAAACACCGCCTTGACAGATATACTCCAAAACTATGTACCGGCTGAAAATTATGAAGAAAATTTACAAGAAATTGCTCAAGCACTCACCACAAAACTCGACAAAAATCAAGGCGCAGGCAACGCGGGAAAAATCCTCGGCGTTGGCGAAGACGGAAACGTAGTCCCGCAGGACAAACCGTCAGGCAGCACCGTCACCGTCGACAGCGAACTCTCGTCAACCTCATTAAATCCCGTGCAGAACAAAATCATCACGGCAGCTCTCGCCGAAAAGATAACCGCGCCGACTACGGCAGCCGTCGGGCAGATTATCAAAGTTAAGTCTGTCGATGATGCGGGCAAGCCGACGGAGTGGGAATGTGCGGATTTGCCGAGCGGCGGCGGGGGCGGAAAAGAAGAACCTACCATAAACAATCTACTTTGTGAAACAGTATTTCCGGCCAACAACGTAGCGGCACAAGAGATTACTTGCGATGTTACTTGTGCGCAGTTAGCTCAATACAAAGAATTGCATTTTAGTATTCGTGGTGCCAATAACACCTCTATTCCCAATTTATATTTATCTGTAGCAGGAATAAATGATGCTCACTTAATCCGCATGATAGCAGCAGGATTCTACGGTATTGTGCGTCGAGATTTTGAAAACAGCAACTTGGTGAGAGTATGGACGGGAACGTCAAATCCATCACTCGTCCCCGATTCGCCAACAGACTCTAAAACTTACCTTTACGATACCTTCACCGTTGGTATGCAACCAAAAATTTTAGACTGGACAAAAATTTTTGCCGCAGCTGACAAAAAATTAATTTTGAAGTGTTCGTCTACGCCGACCATTGATTACACACTGAAAATATATGGCGTAGTCGCCATGACATAAAGGAGAACTAAAATGAAAATATGCATCAACGGAGTAATACGCGAAATGACGGCGGAAGAAGAGGCAGAATACGCCGAAATGGCAGCAAGAGAAGCGGCAGAAGCGAAGCACCGTCCGATTAGCGAAAACGAAGTTATGTCAATGCTCATCACGGCGCAGATTAACACACTTTCCGTCGACGACGCTACGGCGGTACGCATGACGGCATTTTATCCCGAGTGGGCAAAAGACACGGCGTACACCATCGGTTACAAGGTGCGGTATCTCGGCAAGCTCTACAAGGTCATACAGGCGCACACATCGCAGGAGACATGGACGCCAGACATTACAGCAAGCCTGTATGAACGCATTGACGAAGTGCATGACGGTACAAAGTATGACCCGATACCGTATGAGGGCAACATGGCTCTCGTGAGCGGCAAGTATTACATCGAGAACAACGTGACGTACCTCTGCAACCGAGACACCGTCAATCCTGTGTACAACAAGCTGAGCGAGTTGGTCGGAATTTATGTGGAGGTTATCGAAATATGAAAGAGGTCGCAATGATAATTTTGAAGTGGCTCATCCCTGCTGTGTGCGGCGGTATAATCACATGGGCGGTCACTTACATCAAGCTCCGCAAAAAGCATGAAAGTGCGCTCGAAGAAGGATTAAAGTGCCTTCTCCGCGCAGAGATAATCCGCAATCACGACAAGTATCTCGATAGAGGATATTGCCCCATCTACGCAAAAGAAGCACTGAAACGCGCCTACGCGGCTTACCACAACCTCGGCGGCAATGACGTTGCGACACAGCTCTATCATCAAGTGATGGACTTACCGACAGACCCGCCGCACGACGGAGGTAACGCGCAGTGAAAATGAATCTCCCTTATCAATCCGGCAAGGTCACGCTCACATCACACTTCGGCTGGCGCACGCTCAACGGCTCACGCGACTATCACAAGGGCGTAGACCTCAGCGGTACGGACAAAACGCTTGTTGCGCCTTGTGACGGAGTTATCGGCTCGTCGACAATCATCACGGACAAGTCTAATCTCACATGGCAGTGGGGCAACTACATTCGCATAGACACGCCGGACGGACTTAAGATTTTTATGTGCCACATGGCGGCGCGAAAGGTCAAAGTCGGGCAAAAGGTCAAGGCGGGGGACGTAGTAGGAATCGAGGGCAACACCGGCTACTCCTTCGGCAGTCACTGTCACTTTGAGGTCCGCAAAAGCGGTGAATCCGTAGACCCGACACCATATCTCGGCATACCTAACGAGTGGGGACAGTACGACATCATCAAAGCCGCGCCGAAAAAACCGACAGTGTACAAAGACAGCTACGACAAGGACGGAATCACATACACCCGCGTCAAAGACTTTGCTATAATCTACCATGACGCGGACAAGCGCAAGGGCGGTGTTAAGAGATACATCAACGGCGGCTTCTTCGCAAATTACCGCTCGGAGGACGGCGAGGTGTATACGCTCCCTGTCGCTAACCTTGCCTGCGATATCAAGGATATTCCGCCGACGGCTAAGGAAAATCTTTTTGAACACGTCTACGGAAACCACCTTGTGTACAGTATCGCCGACAACGCGACAAAGCAGTTTGCAGGCAAAAAGGTGTCTACACTGCTCGTGCCGTACTCCGGCAAGCCGACAATCGAGCGCGTTGACAAAATCCCGTCAGGAATCAAGTACGCCGTTAGCGGAGTGCCTGTTGTGGCTGACAAAAAGCCTGTCGATATGAGCTACGTGGGCGCGGAGGGCTGGGACGGCTCGACCACTTACGGCACGTCGCGAAATATGCTCGGAATCCGAAACGGCGAGATATGGGTACTCACTCTCAAAACTACCTCGGCAAACTACATCAAGTCCGGCGAGGTTTGGCGAAAGATACAGGGCGAGGGTTTTGAAGACGTTATTGCTCTTGACGGCGGCGGCTCATACATCCGTGTCGAGGGAATCAAGAGACGGTCAATGGGCGGCAGTCGTGCGGTTAACAATATTATCGCGTTTTAACGCGTTAGCAACGCATTAACGGACTGTTTAAAACAAATTTAAGTCTTGTTTAAAACTAAAAATCATGAAAAAGAAGGACGTTGAATACTCAAAACGTCAGCTCTCGGCAATTGTGAAGCTGTGGTTTGTGGGCGCGATTTTCGGTATGTGCTACCTTGTGGTGCAGCTGATAATCGCTCCCGACATGGCGTCTCTTGACGGACTGCTGACATACATCGGCGCTCCCATGGGCTGCGGAGTGGTGGGATATCTCATCAAATCGGCGATGGAAAACCGCGAGAAAATCAAACAAGAATACCGCTCCGATTATGGAGAGGAAGAGATAACTTATGAAGATGAAAAAGGAGAATAATATGGACAACAAAATCAACTGGAAGCAGAAGCTGACCTCAAGAAAGCTGTGGGTGACAATCATCGGTATCATCATCGGCGTTGCAATGTCGTTTGGCGTTGGTGAGAGCGACTACGGCGAGATTGCCGGAAAGGTTGCAGGTGCGATTACGGCGATATCCTCAATCATCGGCTACATCTACGGCGAGAGCAAGGTTGACGCGGCTCGGATTGACGCGGAGGGCGTGAAAAGCATTATTGAATCAGCGGAAAGCGAGGACAAGGAGGCGTAAAGATTGACGGAGCACGTGCGGCAGAAAAACGCGGTGCAGGAGATAGACGATGCGGAATTGATATCCTCGGCTATCGACAAGTGCAATCTCCGACCGGAGTACAAGCGGCTGCTCAAGATCCTCTATGTGGAGCGCGGGTGTCTGGAGGACGTGTGTGATGCTGTCGGGCGCGACTACTCGACGGTATCAAAGTGGCACAAACCGGCACTGATACGGCTCGTCCGTCTCTTGCAAAAACAAGGCAAAATCTCGGTGAAATAAACGCAAAAATAGCGAAAGAAAAAATCTCTCTGTGATGGTAAAATGGTATCAGATACAGAGAGATTTTTTGTATGTCTTCGGGCGGTGCGCAACGTTCGGTGATAAATATATTTTCGGAGGTATTTGAAAATGGCTGAATGGGTAGCCGGAAAAGGCACTACTGCACTTGGCATAATCGGAACAACTCTCGGCGGACTTGCTGTCGCTAACGGCGGCGCAGGAAACATTCTCGGCGGTATTCTCGGGGGCAACAGACAACCGTCTGACACTGCCACAATCGCCGCTATGGCTGCTATTCCCGCGCTTATGAATTCTGCTTCCAACAGCGGGCAGCTTGAAGCGGACAGAAAAGTCACATCCTGCGAGATAAACCTCATCCGTGAGAATTACTCAAAGGATATGGAGATAGCTCAGCTCAAAGCAGAACAGTCAACGGACGCGAAGATTCTCGACCTTTACAAGTGGACTGACGGACAGATTAAAGACCTTAGAGAAACACAGAATGCAAAGTGGACTGAACAGGCTGTTATCAATGCAACTACCACCACCGGCATTACTACTCTTAAAGGACAGGTTGATTCCGTAACCGCTGCTGTGAATGCAATAACTCAGACGGTAGTACCGCAGAGAGTTATCTGCAACACAGGCTGTGGAACTTGCAACGGCAATATGTAAGTAATGGATTAAACAATCCGCTCAATACAGATTCAGGGAGGGCGGCAGCTCTCCCAATTTTTTATAACAAGGAGATATAAATATGAATTACAGAATGATTCAGCTCACAAACAAAAATATTCAGGCGGTTGCCGCCAATGCTCTCATGCCGCTCGGCAGCATCACAAGGCGCGTATGTCCTCGTACAAACTGCTGTCAGACATTTGAAGTGACAACTTCCGGCGCGGACACAGTGAATATCACTGAGCAGGGATATTACAGAGTTACATATAACGTATCTGCCATTTCTGCCGCTGCCGGACTTGTTTCATTCTCACTCAATGTCGGCGGCACATCGGTGTACGTAGGCAGTGCGACGGCTGCGGCTGTGGGCGATACAGTCAATGTGACAATACCGTTTATGGTTCGTGCGTTCGGCAACTGCTCTTCTCTTCCCGTTAATCTTCCTCTTGCAATTCAGGTTGAGAATACCGGTGCAGCTCTTACATCAGCAGTATCCAACATTATGATTGAGAGAGCTTATTGCTAAGGGGTGTGCGCTATGATAGTTAATGTACAGCAGATTCAACGCGGACTGGCAAACTATATCGATACCGAGATTGCTCAAAAGGCTGTCGGTGTAAAGAAATTCGCGGTGTACTTTCTGATTCCTCAAATAAATCAAAAGGTAACGGACACGATAACTTCACTGACAAAAGATGATATGTTTGCAACGCTTTTTGATGAAAACGGCAACATCGACCTTGACAAGGTTTACAATCAGGCGAAAGACGCGATTCACAAGACGGGGCAGATAGAATTTGCGGGTATTGTCTTCACGGAGAACGACATTGATTCGCTATACAGATACATCAGCGCGGGAGGACAATAATATGACAATGAACATAAACGAATACAAGGAAAAGCTTCACAAACGTCTTGAAGAATACATGGACATGCCTGTTAACGCTCACAACATAGAGATTATATCGGACACTGTATCTTGTCTTGACTGTCTCGAAGACTACGAACGCGAGATGAAAGAGTACGGCAAGGGCGAGCGTATAGGACGGCTCACAATAGAAGATGCCGAAGAATGGACACACAGCATGAGAAATTCCGACGGCTCACGTGGGGAACACTGGAATTACGACCAGACCGAACATGTACGCAAACAGCACGGCTATGATTGTAATCCTACGGCGTTCTATGCGGCTATGAACATGGCATACTCGGACTACTACAACACAGCGCAGGAATTCGGACTTAACAATCCTGACTTCTACGCAAAAATAGCGCATGACTTTCTTGATGACGAAGACGCGGTTTCAAACAAGATAGCAGTCTACAGAAAGTGTATCGCAAAATAAAAAAACGGGAGCTGTAAAAAGCTCCTGTTTTTGACTGTATGGAAATTATTGTTAATGATTTGTTGTCTAACTTGTTGTCTTTTTGTTGTCTCGGGGTATTTGTAGAGAATAAAAATATTGTATTTCGCGGAAATGCAAATACAAAATTTTGTAGTATTTCGGTAGCTATTACACGAACATTCGATGTGTAATAGCAATTTTACTATAAATAAGCAACAAAAAACTCTCGATATAGCGAATATACCGAGAGTTTTGTCATCGGAGTGACTGGATTCGAACCAGCAAAAATTGTATTGACAACTCTCTTTTTCTCGTTATAGCTCACTTTTTCTATTGTTTTTCTTCGTTCACAATTTATTTTGTTGTCTTTTTTGTTGTCTCATCTAATCGAGAGAAGTAGTCATTCATTGCGTTATTGATTTCAATATCTTTTTCTTTTACCGATTCTTGGTAGTGTTTGAGCATTGAATTTGTGCTGTGTCCCATTCTTTCCATTGCGTACTTATCGGGTACTCCGAGGGCAAGCATGATTGACGCGTAGTAATGTCTCAAACCGTGGAAGGTACAGGTGAGGTTATACTTTTTTCTGACGTGCGCGTACATTTGTGTTATCTGATTGGGGTTGTACATTTTGAAATTATGTTTGTTTGAGTAAACATAAAGTCTTTCTGCCGCCCACTGTGGAATTGATATAACTCTTTTTCCCGCTTCGGTTTTCGGTTCTTTGAGTTCAAATATGTTGTTCTCGTTTCTTGTATATGCCTTGTTTACATACACAAGTCCTTTTTGATAGTCGATATCATTTTTTAAATCCAGTGCGGATATTTCCCCTCTTCTCATGCCGCACACGGAAGCGAGTATAATCGGGACTTCGCGCGGGTCTCCTTTCAACTCCGCGAACATTTTCTTTATTGTCGTTTCGTCCGGCACTTCTACGGGCTTTCGCTTCACGCTTGGCAGCAGCACAGACGGGGCATATCCTTTTCTGTACTGGCGTATTGCCGCTCCGAACAGTCCCCACCACAAAGAGACAGACTTCGGCGAGTGACCGACAGCGGCTTTGTTTATCTCCTTTTGAATCATCTCGTCTGTCACGGAGTAAAGCTTAATGTCAACCAATCCTTGAAGTGCTGTGCGCCTGTATGCCTTGTATTCGCGTATTGTCTTGGGTGAATATCCCGCTGTATCTCTTGCGGCTATATACGCGTCTACAGCGTCTCCTACGGTCATTGTGATGTTCGACGCGCTGTGTCCGTCCATTTCTTTGTCGAACTCCGACGCAAGCTTTTCTACTTCTTTTCTTGTAGGTGCGCTTAGTCTTTGATACCTCTTCTTTCCGTTCTCGTCTATCCCGGCATAAACAAGAACCGTCCATCCGTTTTTTGTTTTCTTGGGTGTTGCCATGATTTTATTCCTTTCGATTTTTGTTTCACCCATACAGTCAAGGCTATTATATCACCGGCAACTGGAAATTACAACAGCTTCGTGCCGAAAACAATAAAAATATTAGAAAAGGCAATCGAGTATTTCATCGACTGCCTTTTTCTGTTTGGAGGTGTTTTTAGTCCTTTGGCGAGTATTTTTCCGCTTGATTGATTATGACGCGTGCGTAAGTTTGGAAGTCGACCTTGTTGTCGCAAAGCTCATCCATCCAATTTGACTTAGAAGAATATTCGGGCTTGAGCTTTTTCTTCCAATACGCCTTCGAGAATTCGTATGTCTTCTCAAGCGCGTAGAGCTGCTGTGCTGTGTTCAGACTTGACCACTTGTAATTTGACGGAAGCGCGTTTGTAATCTTGTAAGCAAAGTCTCCTGTGTTTCTGATGTAGTTGTCGAATTCTTCAAGTGTCATTTCGTAATCTTCTTTATTCACACTGAACGTAGCGTTTGCTTTCGTTGTGGGTGCTTTGTAGATTGCGTTTTCGTAATTGTCGAGTTTCTCATTCTTTGCTTTTTGGTAAACACTTGTTACAAGTTTTTCGACTTTCATATTCGGAACGAAAGTGTTCAGGTCGTATTCCGCTTGCAGCGATACATACCACATATCCGTGCCTTCCACTATCTTCGCGCCATGCTCGGTGATGTACTTATTGATGTTGCTGTACGGCACACCGAACGCTTTTGCACCTGTCTGAATGGAACGAAGGTCTCTCAGCATATACGAATAGGCTTCTGTGTCTCCGGCATTGTACGCTTTCGCCATGATGTCATAGAAGTTCTTGTTCGTTCTTGCGGTTACGTTACCGAGGTTGTAGTAAACTTTGTTGAGTTCCCACTGTGCCACATAAGCCCCTGTTGCGTCGACGGCTGTTCTTGCTATAGCTGACAAATCTCTTTTAAGAGTAGAACCGGGGATGCCGAGAATCTGTGCCAATGAAGCTATCATGTCGGTGGCGTAGTTCGCCTTTGTTTTTTGGTTTTCATAGTCTTCTTTGGAAAGACTGTTGAAAAAGTACATACCGTTTCCTACTAAGTCGGCTACAGGTTGTAAATCCATTCGCTCTGGGTCAAAATTGTTAAACTTGTTTGCGATTGTATCATAAATTTGAGCGATATACGGGACTGCAAATAAACCGTCAGCGACGTTAGAAGAGAATATGTCCGTCCATTTTGTTTCGCCGTCGGCTTTAATGCCTATAAATCTTTCCAAAAATTTCTTTGCGAAGTCTTCGGGGTCTTTGGGTGAATCGTGTCTCCACATACCGATGAGAGATGAGACTATAGGCTCAAGTAACAGGTTCGAGATAACATAGCAGCCGATAGCGTTTGTTAATTGTTTTTTCGCTCCTGCTTTGCCGTTTCTGACGTTTTCCGCCGCTGAGATGAGTGCCGCTGCTGTCTTTACAGGTTCGTTCATGAACGGGTACAACGTCTTGAAAAATCTATTGGTGCTTATCGGTGCAGTGTCGAGAACCGAATCGACAACCTGTGTCTTGCCGATAATCTCATTGAACTTGTCTGCGACGTGTCTGTTAAATTCATCGGTAGACAATGTATTGCCGTATTTTGCCTTAGCTTCAAGTTCACACGCTTTCCACATACGCACCCATGTGATTTCATCGGCAAACTCGGCGGGTCTCATTGCAATGTCTTCGGCTGACTGCTTAATATATTTGGCTTTATTATAAGCAGACTTGAGACTTTGCTCGTCATAGGTTTCTCGTGTGGTAGTTCCTATTCCCGTGTCCGAATATCCCAGTGACTTAATCACGGCAATACCGGAGTATTCGTTCATGGTGTTCAGGATTCTGTTGTATTCCTTGCCTTGCTTAACTATGTTGTTTACGCCTGGTCTTATTTGGGCATAAGCGGCGAGGGTGTATTTGGGGTCTATAACGAGCCACGACCTCACGAGAGACAACGGCTGCTTCAATGCTGTCGAGATGTTAGCCGAAACTGCCGCTTTCTTCGCATTGTTGGAGATGAAATTGAGAACCTTGTTTGCGTTCTCTCCTGTGGTGCGCTTTGGTTCGTTTCCGTTAATTTTGTCGATGAAGTCCTGCATATACTTTACGCCATTGTTACCGTATGCTGAACTTAGCGCACGCTTTAATCCGTTGGCGTTGAAGGCTCTTTCCATGCTGTTGTTGAGCGGCGCATATGCTGAATAAGCGGACATATCGTTTACGTGCCTGTCTGCTATATCAAACACGTCTCCAATGACTACAGCGGCGTTAGCGTTTTTGTTGAGCTTGTGGGTGAACGATGAGTTCTCTATGGTATGCGTATCTGCGAGGTTTGAGAAGTTTGTGTCCCGCAGTTCGCTTGGTGTGCGAATCGGGAAGTAGTTGCTGTCTTCATAAAGCCTGATTCCGTAGAGCTGCATTGAAGCTTCATTGCCCCATTCCGAACAGTTTTCCGATAAGAACTTTCCTATGCCGTCTGCTATTCTCTTGTCATCCGCCGTCAGCTTTTCCATGAGTGTGTTATATGTTGCTTCGTCGATAACGTAAACTTTGCTTGTCTCGTTGTTTGCGTTTGTGAATGCTGCTCCGCCGTTTTCAAGGTGTCTGCGACCTGCCGCTCTCTTCCATGTGAGATACAAAGACATGAGCTGATTTTTCGATACTTTTACGTCGTTGCCATGAATCTTCACATCAATCAGGTTCTTTTTCGCCTGTGTGCTTCCGGCGATGGTGCTGTAATTGTCGCCTAAAAGTTCGGACATATACTCTCCGTACTCCTGCTTCATCTTCACCTGACGCGTTTGAGCGTTTCTGTACCAGCTTGATATTTCCTTGCCGGGTTCTCCCATCGTCGAGAAGAACAAGTCCGCTGACATGAAACTGTAGCCTACTCCGTCAAGCAGCTTTTTGAACTGGCTTCGCTCAAATCCGGTCTCACCGATACGTGTTTTGTGACCGGAAAGTTCGTCAATCCAGCTCTTCGCAAAGGTTTCGGCTTCGACTTTCCTTGTTCCCGTGAAGAAGTCATTTGACTGCTTGACGAGGTAGTTCACCATTCTTGTAAGGTCTGTGACAGTTCTGATATAATCGGCATTATTAGAAGAATCAATTCCGCTGTTTGGGCTTTCGTTAGCAAGCTCGGTTAATTTGTCAAGTTCAAATTTCAGTGCTTCTATCTGTCTTGTAGACCTACCCTGATACAGTTCCGAATCAGTTGTGAATTTGCCTGACAAAGTGTTGATGACCTTAGAAGCGGCACTGTTTATTCTTTCTTGCTCCGATTGAAGTGTCTCCGTTATTTCTTGAGAATTTACGGTTTTGCCGTTCAAGAGCTTTGTGTTGTTCAAAGATGTGAGGTAACTGCCGACTGCCGCTCTGAGATTCTGCGGAATGTGCTTCTGCTTAGTGGGATTTGTAAACAACTCATGCAACCTGCCTATTTCCTTGAGAGCTGTCTTTTGAGCCATGTTTACATTTTTTCTTTCCACCTTGTTTGTCAAGCGTTCGATTTTTCTGTTTGCTTGTTGCAGCTGCTTTTGTTCTTCGCTGATTTGGCGCGTGAAATCTCCGTACATTTTAGTCAGTTCGGCTTGATTCCAGTCCATAGTTACTTTAAGCGTGGTTTTTGCGTCGGCGGCTTCTCCCCTTGCTGCGTTGGCTTCTTCTGCAAGGCGTTTGTTTTCGTTCCGCAGTGATTTGTTTTCTGCCGCAACTGTAGGCTTGGCGTTTTCAAGGTATGCTGCTACAAGAGCGTCCGCTATAGAGTTTACTGTTGCGGTATCTTCGCCTTCCGAGAATATGTCTGTGTTTTCAGAACTCATGTCGTAATACGGATGACCGGGGGTTTTCTTTAGCGAAGACTGAACCTCGTATATCTGCTCCATCATCTCACTTGGGTTTGTGGTGCTTTCGTTGAAAAAGTAAGGATAGAGGTTGCACAGTTCGCCCCACAGCTCGTCTACTGCCATACCGTCGTTAACGCGGAGCTTTAATGTTCCTCTTGCTCTCTTGTAGAAGTCACTGTATGCTTCTTTGCCGAAGTCGTCTTTTACAGCGTCGGTCATCTTGAATTTAAGGCTCTTGATGTGGTTATATGCATCGTTGAACTCATCATACAGCGGGTTTGTGTTTTCTATGCGGAACTCGTTGTAGAGGTTCTGAGCCGTGACATTTGCCATTTGACGGACTTCATCTCTGTATGCGGCGGGTGTTGTTGCCTTTGGGTGTTCGATAACCTCAAAGAACTTTGTGAGCTGTTCGTTTACCTGAGCTGTCGATACGCCGGGCATACCTGACGCTATTTTCTTCGCTACTGCGGCTTTTGCTGTCGGAGAAACGGCTTTTGCTTTTCCTCCGAGCGGTGCGGTTGAGACAAGCTGCCTTTCGAGATATGCCGCCCTTTCTGCTTCGCGGACTTTCTTCTTTTCCTCTGCCGTCATGAGCTCTTTGGAATAGCGTATGTCTTTGTTGTCTTTATCGAATGTGCCTATGTTGTCGGTTGCTGATTTAATTTGTTCAGGAGTGAATGCTACGTAATAGTCTGTGTTGTCAGTGTTATATGCAATGCCGTCGTAGCCTGTTGAATCCTTGAGCATTTCGAGGTATGCTTCCGTCACGTCTTTGTTTCCGGCGGCAATACCGTTGAGGAAGCCCTTGATTAATTCAGCGTCGTTTGAACCGTAGTCGAAATCGGTAAGCTCATACTCTTTGTTGATGTCATTGCCTTTCCATTCGCCGTCAATGTATTCGTCGCGGTGCTCTATTGCAAAGTCAAGGAACTTTTCCCAGTCTTTACGGGATATTTCCATTACTTCCGCGCTTGCAGGTTTCTTGATGTCGAGGTATGCTTCAATAACTCTGTCACCGTATCTTTCGGCAGAGGACTTGTTATCGACAAAGTAATATCCTACACCGAGTTTATCTCCGTTCTTTCCGCGATTTGCAAGAGAGAATGTCCAAAAGTCGGCGTTTGTTCCGTGATATACAACTTTAGGTGTGCCGTCTGCATTTACGACTTTGCTTGAAGTTTCGGGATGTGTCTCCCAGTTTCCGAACCAACGCTTGAATTGTTGCGTTTTTGTTACATTTTCGATTTTTATATTGACAGGCGAGCCGGAATCGCGTATACTATGAACATAGCCATCTACTAAGCTCATAACCCTGGGGAATTGTACCCCAGACGACCTGAGGCACTGGATGGCTTTATTTTTGTCCAAATAGTACACTGACACATCACCATTTGATTCTTTTGCCAATGCTTTGTTAAGCATATTTGCTGCGTTTTTGCGTGTGTGAAGCGTAGTAATCGCATTGCTGTCTATGTTTTCACCGTTCAACTTACCTGTTCCGTCAATTTCGACTGCCGCAAACATAGGCTTGTTATTGTAAGACAAATCGAGAATTGCGACTACGCTTGAATCCGGTCTTGTGCTTGAAGCAAATATTGCTACCGGAGATTCAAGAGCTTTCGGTATCTGCTTTAGGTTTGCTTCGCCGAAATCATGGTCTTGCACATTGCCTTTCAGAATATCGGATAGATGTCCGGTTCCGTATGTCATAGGTAGAGGATTCAGCCCTATCTTAGTGAAAACCTCCGGCGTTTTGCCGACGACAAGAGTATCATATTTTTGGATGATTCCGTTTTTATAGTCTTCGATTTGCTCCGAGAAAGACTTGGAGTAGTCATATTTGGTGAGATTTTTAGAATACCTAACTGCATTTCCGGGTGACAGTTCCCATGCGGCTTTAGGCAGATTTTCTTTGGGGTCTGTCGCTGTTATTAGTTTTCCCTTTCTATCAACGATGTTAAAATACTGCTCGATTTCAGAGACGTAATCAGCAGTTTTTTTGTTGTTCTGCCAACCTGATGATGTTTCTTTGCCTGTGCCGCTTCCGTCTCCTTCATATACCATGAAGTAGGCAGTTCCGTCTTGCTTGATGGATTTTGCGGTTTCGAGGATAACATTTGCTCTTGCGTCTGCTTCTTTGATAACGTTGAGGACGTTTGCACAGGTAGCTGTATCGGCTCTGTTGCCATAGCGAAGATAATCAAGAGTTGCTTTATTTACCTCTTCGCTTCTGTTGTACGGGTCAAACAACATGTTTTTTGTGCCGTTTTCGCGCAGGAAATCTGTGGCAAGGTCAAAACGTCCGCCGCCTATATCAATATTGGTTTCTCCGAACTTGACATTCGGATTTTTGAAAAGAGCGGGGACTTGTTTAATTGAAGTTTTCCATGAAGATATCGACTGCGCAACGGGTGTGTCGTTTTCTGTATCAAGCTGCTTCGAGAATCTTACGTCGGACAGCGTGTTCAGAACTTTTAGCCTGTCCGCTTCGTTGCCGTTTTCGTATGTTTTGGTTTCTATTCCGGCGTTATTCAGTGCTGTTGTAACATCGGAGTTTATGTCTGACGGAACTATGGCATATTTGACCTCGTCAAGACCTACCACTCTTTCAGGCTTTGCTTCAAAGATGTCAACGGGAGCGGACTTGATATCGTCTACAAGTGCCTTGAAGTCTGCCGCTACGGCCGGAGTGAGTTTATACTGGGTGAGAACTTTTTTGATGTTGGCTTCGGTGTTGTTTCTTGAAGCTTCCGCGAGAACAGAACCTATTCTGTCCTGTTCGATGAAACGGTTGTCGATTCCGCTCTCCGCATCCATTATTCTGTTTATGATAGCGGACAAACGATTGTCGAATTCATCCCATGCCGCTTTTGCTTCTTCCGGAGTTCTATGGGCAAGTCTGCCTTTATCAGCTCTTATCTCGTCGAGAGAACTGTACTCTGTTGCGCTCTCTGCGCGTATTGTCTTTGAGCCGACAAATATTGACGTTGCGTTTTTGGTGTTGCCGTCTCCTTGTGACTTCATCGAGAGAACTATATTATCAAGCGTAACGGGATAATGTGTTGCAGAGAAGGGTCGTTGATTGCCGTTGCGTGTATACGGGTCTTTGCCGTTTGAAACGCCTGACTTTTTTTCGCCGCCGTCAAAAAGACTGTGAAGCCATTTCAAGTAATCCTCTTGATTTACAGCTTCTTTAATAGCGTTGTTGGTAGCTTCTGTGTCTACTTCTGATTTTACGGTTTCAGCACCATTCGCAAGGTAATTACGTGCTTTAACCATCTGAGAAAGCAGCTGCGCTTTAGTCATATTGTCTATCGCGTTTTGTGCTTCTTCTGAGGTAAGTCCCGACTGCATTAAATAATCGGCGTATGCGGCTTTGAAAGCATCTCCGTGTTCGCTCATCCATCTCTTGCGTGCGCTTATGGGAGATTCATTGGCTTGCGGACGCATTTCATTTACAGTATCTGCACCGAGCTTATCAATAATGAATTCAGACTGTTCTACCTGCTCTGACGGAAGTGTAGTTTTTGTTTCTTTGACAACAGAATCAACAGTTTTTCCTTGTGTGTCGGCGAGATAAACCTGCATCATCTGCGGATTGTTGCTTTGCTTTGAGATTATACCGTCAACACCGCCGTCTGTATTGAGCTGCTCTTCAAAGTAATTTCCGTAAGGATATAAAGCGGAGATTTTTTCATGACCGAACTTTCCGTAAAGCTCATAATATTTGTCGCGCAGCTTATCCGTGACTTTGCTGTTTGCTTCGTATTCTATTTTGGGGAATGTCGGTGTCCATGCATCAGCCGAATAAACCTTGTTGTCCGGGTTTGCGGGGTTGATTGTATCGGAAGCGAATACAAGAGAGATATCTCCGAAATTGGAATGACCCACATCGCTTCTTGCAATTGCAATAGACGGCATAGCAAATCCACCGAGTTCATATGATTTCATGAAACTGTCTGCTGTGAGATTGTGAATTGCGAAAAGTCCGTTGGATTCATCTACATTCAGCTCCATAGAGAACTTTCTTCCGTCGGGAGTGTTTCCTATTTTGGAGTTGCCGTTTTTAATCTGTTGCTGAATAGCCTTGAAAGAGCCTGTGTTTTCTACCTTTGCGTCGATTTCGTTTCCGAGAATTTCTCTTATTTTGTCGGCGGCTTTCTGATATTCTCTTGCTTCGGTTTTGCCGGTTATCTTTGCAATGAAGTCTTCAATCTTGTCAAGAATACGCTTCCAAAGAGGGCGATTGTCTTTAATCAGCTGAGACAGAATGTCCTCGTTTTTTTCTTGATTGAGGAATTCCATCACGTAAGCCGCTGTATCTTCGTTTACGTACTCGTCGACTATGTTATTGTATTCTTCTGCATGAGACGCTTTGAACTCGTCTGCAACTATTTTGGCGGCATCTGCTTCTGATTTGCCCATTCCGACAAGCACCTTGTAGCGCGAGAGGTTTGTTGAGGTTGCAATGTATTCGTTTATCTCATCGGCGTAGTTTTCTTTCACAAGGCGCGTGAGATTGTCGACGGTGGTTGTGGTTGTTCCGTCAGCAAGCTTTATTTCCTTGTTGAAGACTTTTGATTCACTTGCGGCTTTCAGAATGTCACCCACAAGAGAATTGTCGGCTTTTGCTGCGTGGTGGGTAAATTCATGGACGATTTTAGAGCCGATTATTGCCTTGCCGTCTGCGTAGGGAGAAACATATATCCTTCCTGTGCCACGGTTATAATGAGCCATTCCCCACACGGATTTACCGTCATCCGTCAACGGAGTAATGCTTTCGTCTATTTCAACATTCTTTACACCATACTCTTTGAGAAGCGTTTCTATTCTCTTTATGTTCTTTTCGAGAAGAGGTTTGTTTGCTTTTCTGATTTCACTATCAAGTGCGCGGATATATTCTTTTGTAGAAGCGTCTGCATTAGAACCTCCGCTTTTTGCGTAAACATCATGGACATAGTCTACAGCACTTCTGACATTGCCGTGAGCCTTGATAATGTTCTCTGCTGTCTCCTTTATGTTCCTGCCTTCGTAAGTGCTACGGATATTCTCTGCGGTTTCTGAATGGTATGCGCTGTTGCTGACGCGCTCTGTGGTATTTGTTTGGGTTTGCTGTGCTTCGGCTGTCGCATTCGCCGATGTATCTGTGGCTGTGGATTGAGTATTGACTTCCTGCTTTACGTTTTGATTTGTCATTGTTTCTGTATTTTCATCGAGCTTGAGACGGGCGTTAATCTCGCTTCTTTTGGAACGGAGATTTTCGCTGATACTCTTGAGCTGCGGAATTACAGTGTTTGTGTATTCAAGTGCTTCGTTGGCTTTTTGTTTTTGAACTGCCGCTGCCTGCGCGTCTTCCGATATCTGACTGTCCTGCATAGAAGCAATACTTTCAGCTGTTTTTGCCACTTGATTCTGTTCTGTTATGAGTTCGTTTACATAGTCGACGGTATTGTTTACGGCGTTATTACTGTTTCCGCCATATCCGGATTCTTTGACTGCATTGACAAGTTCCGAGAGAGATTCTGCATCGCTTGTCTTATGCATTCTGATTATTTCCTGCGTTTTCTCCAAAACTGACTGATTGTTTTTTACTATGTTTGCGTAGTTCTCGTTCAGCTTTTTCTTTACCGCTTCTGCGCCGCGTTTTATATATTCGGCATTTGCTTTGTCGGCTGTTTCTGTTTCGGAATCCGCTATGACCTCATCAGCTCCTTTTGAAATTTGGTCGGCTATATCGGTAATAATTTTTGCGTCCTGCTCCGAGCTGACTTTGCTTGCCGCTATGGAAAGACTGTTGACGGTATCATATGAAGACTTGTTGACCTGGTATCTTGAATATGCCTTGCCGGGAGATAGTACGAGCGAGTTAAGACCGCCGAGAACACCTTCATAAACTGCACCCTCTACATCAAATTCTGCGTCGGGGTTATAGGTTACGCGCTTGTTGATTGTGGTGATGTAGTTCTGGGCAGATTCCTGCATACCTTCTTCAAGCATATCAAGCCCCGTTTCCACCATTGTTTTGGCAAGAGGGGTTCTTACAATATGTGATGCAAGGTTTGAAATGGGCTTATCAAGAAGTCCGCCTGTTGCTCCACTTACACCTCCGAGAACCGTGTCCATTACGCCTTGGTTCACACCTTCGAGCATTGCGTATTGTACCGCTTCTTCATCTGTTGCGCCCTCTTTTTTAGCTTCGTCGTAAGAATCTGACATTGACTGTATACCGAGAGTTGCACCACTGATATAATTGGCGTAAGGAGCGGCGGCAGTGCCACGTGAAGCCACCGAAACAGCGATAGCCGGCATATTGTAGGCTGTGTTTGTTAATAAACCCTTTGTTATTTGTGTAGGAGAATATTGCGGTTTTGCCGATTGGACAGGGTGAGTGCGTTCTATTTCTTCTTGAATTACGTCTTTTTGATATTCTGGCGTGTGTGTGTTTTTGTATTCCGCAAATCCTTTATTGTATGGGGTGGAATTAAACACGGAAGCTGCTTTGGCTACGTTTGAAATTGGGTTTATTTTGTTCCAAACTTTCTTTAAATTTTCAAGGTGTTCTCCCTCTTGCAGTTGTTCGTCTGGTGTTCCGTATGGATTCTCTCTATTTTTTTCAAATGCGGCTACTATTTTGTCCTTTGTATATTTTGCATCATCCTTGATTATGTCTTGTGCTTCCTTGTCGCCTGATATGGCTTTTGCTGTGTTTTTGATGACTTCCAGAGCACCTGCTCCGAATGCATTCCCACTATAAGCGACGTTTTCAATTCCGCCACGTCCATAATTTTGTTCGCTTTCAAAGATATAATTTAACCAGTCCGAGACGGGGTTAATGTCTGTAACGACGGGGTGGTTTTGTTTTGCGTTTTCAATGCTCTTCTGCCGTGCGGCTCTTTTGTCTGCTTCTTCTCTTTCGGATTCCATGAACCTTGCTATCTTTGTTGCTTCGGCAATGGCGTTTCTTTCCGAGTTGTTTATTTCCAATGGAAGTCTTGAAGAAGTAGCGGAATTCACGGCTGACTTTACTTCCGCACCTATAGCCTTTCTCTGTGCATTGAGCGCATTTACATAGTCGTTTTTGCTGATTATACCGCTTGATTTTTGTAAATTTTGTAAATAGTTGTTCAGACTTTCGCCGAGATTGTGGTATCTTTGCACCGAAGAAGAGTTTGACAATGCGCTTGATGCATTGTTGCTGTCAGTTTCTTTCTTCTTAGAGTTTTTCTCTTTATAGTTTTTAACGAGTTCGCCAAGTTCGCCGAGTTCGGAAAGCTTGTATTTTTTTTTTGCCATATAATTACCTCATTCAGTTATTTTCTTATACCGATTGACGGGTCGTCGCTTGATATTCCGTACTGGCTCATATATTGATTCAGTTTGTACCTCGGAATAGTTCTGCCCTGTATGTTTACTTCATCAAATAATTTCGGCTTTCCGTTGTCACCTTTCCAGTAATTGATTTCTCTTCTTACTTCACTCGCCGGAAATCCTAAGTTGATTAAGTAATCTCTCAAAGTGTCATAGCTTGTTACACCGGCGGGAGCGTTTCCGCTCTCTATACTATAGATAGTACTTGCTATAATATCTTCGGCTGTCATTTCATCTGCAGTAGAAGTGACAGTGCCGTCGTCATCTATGCTGTAACCGAGCTGTTTAAGAAGCTGTTTAACGTTACTGCTTACTTTATCCGCGTCTACTTTGTACTTTGTTCCCTCAAGCGTTCTGTCAGACGCGTACTTGTCGGCTTCTGCCGCTATTCTTGCCGCTTCAAGGTCTGCTGCCGTTGCCTGTCTGCCGGTAGTTGCTTCAAGCTCTGCTATATATCTCTGCAAGTCGGAGTTCATCTGCGCCTGTTTCAGCGTGGTGTCGTTGTTCTCCTTGTTCATAGCGGCTTCGATATCGGTCACATACTGATTGATTCTGTTCTGCTGTTCCTGCTGTGCGAGTGCTGTTGCGTTATTTACTGCGTTCTGTCTCTCGGCTGAATCCGTTGCGTAGATATTCGCGCCTGTTGCGAGGTTGTTTGAGTTTATCGTACCCATATTGCCGAGGTGTCCCGTCATGCTGTCGTAGAGTGCCTGCCAGTTGCCTTGGTTCTGATTAGCCTGCGCGAGGGCAGCGTTCATTCCGGCGTTAGTGAACGCAAGCTGCTGTCTGTTGGCGTTTGCTGCTGCGTACGAATCTATATTACCGCCGTTTGTTGCGCCTGTGTCTGCGTATTCACCCTGCGCGGCGTTATAGCCTTTGAGCTTATACTCGTTCATAATCGGCTCATAATAGCTCTGCTTGGTTACATCGAAGTTGTTGAGGTAGTCGAGTTGGTTCTTGCCGGTATTATAGTGGTCTGTGTTAAGTCCGCCGATAACATTTCCGTTGCTGTCGTACTTCAGTTCTCCGTTCAGAAGGTTATCGGTATTGGTGAACGAGTTCAGTATTCTGTTCACGGTATCTGACGGTTGGGGATTCTGCGCGTTATTAATCGTTGTTGCGGCGAGGTCGGAATAGAAGTCCTCATAGTCCGGCGTGGGTGAATATCTCTTTAAGATATCTACGGCTTGGTCGTAGTCCACTGCGTGAAGCTCATCCGCTACGCTCCCCATGCCGTTTCTTACAAGGTTATCGTAATACTGCTTTGCCTGTTCGTTATATGAGCGGTAATTCGGGTCGCCTGTCGCTTTGCCTTGGTTGTATCTCGACTTCATGTTGACTACTCCCGCTACATCATCGTAGGGGTTATACTTTTTTTGTTGTGCCATCAAAGACCTCCGTATAAAATTATTAATTTGATGTTGCTTTATTATATCACAAAACTATTAAGCAATTGTTTCTAAAATACTACAATATACCACTTAAAAGACGTGAGTTTATGAAATATTTCTAAATTCATTAATATTTTGTATGTTGCGATATATAGAAAAAGAACCGAAACTAATCGGCTCTTCTCTTTCTATTCCTTTTTGCGCAGGTATTGTGCGTTTTTTTGTATTCTGTGCCAGTGTTCCGAAAACCATGCGTCGAACAACGGACACTGCACGGTGCATATACAAGCGTTCGCTTTCTCGCTGTCTCCTTTGAAGCGGCAGTTTTCTCTTCCGCACGGATAGTCGGGGAACACGCTCTTCATATGCTCGCACGTTTCTATGCACTCTATCATATGCACCTCGCTTATATACGTTTCCAGTAGTCGGAAAGAGAAACGATGTAATCCCATTTGTCTATATACTGATGATAAACACTACTGATTTCGCCTATGCTTATTTGCGTATTGTGAATCACTTTAACGCTCGGTACTATATATACCCTGTCCACTTCCTTATCATCGTCAAGTGTTAACAGAATGTATATGTCACAAGTTGCGGATTTCTTTTCCAAATTAAATGCATAAAAATTGCCGTGCGATTGTTTATATAATGCGCTTGTTTTAACGTCAATTTTTACACTTTTATCAACCAAAATGTCGTAAGGAAAGTTTTGCGACATCCTTTCCACATGGAAGCCTCGCGACTGTAATGCTCTTACTGCATATTCTTCGCCTTTTTTCCCTGTTAGTGTTTGGCTTGGCTTTATATCTAAATTCATTTCTTTAGCTAATCCCCACCATCCACCTTTTCTCTTGGTAATTCTTTGAGACAGTGCTTTACTTCCATATACTAAGTTACACTCGTTGGATGTTGGCATTCTTGAAATCCCGAGCGCCGTCATAACTTTCATCAGTTCATCTTTGACAATTTCGTCGTTCCACTTTCTTCCTTTGCCGTTATACCCCATAAGTTTTTTCCTCGCTTTTCTCGTCTTTTGTATGGGAGACGTAACCCTCAATTAAAAGGCAGTTCTTCCGAATCGGGGTTTATGTCCTCGAACACGGGTGCGGTGGCAGCTGTTTTCGGTTGGGTGTATGCGTCGGGAATGTAGCTTGACTGCGGAGCGGCTTGCGGCATTTCCGACTTTGCATCAACAAAATGTGCTTCGTCAGCGACAATATCTGTAGCAAAACGCTTCTGTCCCTGCTGGTCTGTCCATGTTCTTGTCTGAAGGGTTCCCACCACGCAGATGGAACTTGCTTTTCTGAAATAGCGCGTGATGAATTCAGCCGTCTGTCTCCATGCGGTTATGTTGAAGAAGTCCGCTTTAGTTTTCTCTCCGTCTTTGCCGGAGTAACGTCTGTTGACCGCAACGGTAAATGATGTTACGGAAATACCGGACGGTGTGGTTTTCAGCTCGGGGTCTGCCGTCAAACGTCCTCCAAGGATAACGCGGTTAAAGTTAAAGTTTGCGATAAGTCAACACTTCCTTTCAATTTCGACTTTACTCTTCAATGTTGTTCAACACTTCTTTAATTCCGAACAGTGCTCCGTAGCCTTCGCCGTCTCCCGAGGTTATGATTGTTTTTACCGAGCCGTTGATTGCCTTTACTGCTTCTTTCTGAACATCAAGTTCCTTATCGCGGAAGTATTCATCTGTAAAGGATTTCTGTTTTTCGAGTTCGGCTTCCTTTTCGAGCTTCGCCTGTTCAACCTTTGAAGCGGCTATTTTAAGCTCTGCTTCCTGTGCGGCTAAGTTGGCTTCTGCTTCTCTTGTGATTTCGTAGGCTTTTGCGTCCGCTTCTGTCTGTCTCTGAAGAAGTTCCTTTTCAGACTGAGCTTTCTGCGCATCGACTATCTGCTGATTGATTTCATCCTGCTTATCTCTTTCAAGCTTTGCAAGTTCGACTTCGTTCTGCGCTTCTGTCTTTCTGTCAATTTTTTCCGCTATATCTGTCGGGAGAATCAGAGTGCCGATTTCAAGTCTGACAAGCTCTACGCCGTAGGTTTCGACAAGATTCTTACTGAGGACTTCGAAAACCTGATTTTGGATATCGCTTCGGCTTGCCTGTACATCGTAAACGGAATAGTTCTGAGTTACGGTTGACAGCTTACCTTTTGTAAGACCGTAGATGTCGTTGTCGATAATTGAATCAAACGACTTTGTACCGAACGATTTTATAATTTTTTCGATATCTATCGGACGAACGCTTATATAGATATCCGCGTCGATATTCTTACCTTCCTGAGATGCTATCTGCATTGACATATCTTTCTTATTGTCGCCCTCGCCGATGTTTGTCCAGTTTTTCGAGACAATTGTTGTAGGATATGTAATGACTTCCTGTGTGAAGGGGTTGATTGAGATTCTGCCTGTACGCTCGGTATTAAGAACTGATGTGCCGGGAATTACGTTATCTTCTGCCGTTGCCGTTCTGTCGTAGACGTAGCCGACATATCCGGCGGGGATGGTTTCATGTGTTACTGCGTAGCCGACTATACAAGCAACTGCTACGCATACAGTAACTATTACACCTATAATCTGTTTCATTTTTCGTTATCTCCTTTATCGTTTAAGTTTTTGAAAAAGTTTATTATGTTTTCTCCCTCGAACAAACCGAGAGAAACTGCGGCTATAATTATGACGATAATTCCTCTTATTGGCATAATTTATCTCCTACATTCTCAGTAATAATGTAGCGGCTATGACTTGCAATGCAACAAAAGCGTAAATCACAAACAGTGTTCTTGGCTTCGCGTTTTTTGCGCACTTCACGCCTTTTGCCCTAAGAACTTCAACTGCGCCGTAAATAAGTATAGCGCACAAATACAGCATTATCGCTACAATGATTTTAATTATCTGCATTGGTTCACCTCAATCAAACGCCGCCACGGAATTCGATATCCGTTGCGCAAGCCATATAGCCTATAGCGTCAATAAAGCTGTCGTAGCTCTGGAAATAGCTTGTCTCCATTCGACCGAGCTTGAACAGCACCATCATTATGGCTACGTCTCGCGCTTCTATATGGAAACCGATATCAGGCACGAGACAATTATGCTCGAGGTATGTTCGCCAGTATTCGGACACTGCTTTGAAGCTGTCTTCGGGTTCGCCGTACTGCTCGTTGCGGTCGTTGCAGATTATCTTCTTTACTTCGCTAAGGATTGCTTCGCGGTTTTCTTTGCTCATATTTGCTTCATTTCATCCTTTCTATCGCAACTAATATGTAGTCCTCATCGTGGCAATTGAGTTCTAACCGTTGCACATATTTTTTACTATCATCTTCAAAAAATAGTCCTTTGAGCGAATCAATAATGAGTTTTGCGTAAGTTGAATCATTGTCGATGTCCAACCTATCGTTAAACCATAACTTCACTCCAACAGGGACATTGAACTTTGAAATCGAAACATTTTGTTTCAAAAGTTCGCTTTGTACAAGCTTGTGCCAATACTCCGCGTCCTTTTTGCGTACCGCCCAATGCTTTCCCGCGTAGTATGCGTTCAGTCCGTAACGTCTGTTCCATGCGGTCTTTCCGGCTTTGGTCGGCGGGTAGTCGATTTTAAACATTACCGTTTTCGTCGTTATCACCTCCACTCACACACTCGTCACCTCCGCAGAAGTGAAGATAATCGGTATCGTACATTCTCCCGCAGTCAGGGCAATTAACGACCTGCGGCAAGCGTGAGAGAATATACCGCGCATTGTTTATAGCTTCAAGTTCCTCCCACATTTCCTTGTCGGTTTTTCCCTTGCTGAGGAAAAGCTGCTGATTCCGCCCGACATAGCGTTGCATGGCTCTGTCTAAGATTTTTATAATTCCATCCCTTGTCATTATCTCTCCCTCCAGTACGCTTCTATTGATGCTCTAAAGCCGTTGTTCGGCTGCTCTTTGCTGTCGGCGTGATTAAGATTGTCAAGGCATTTTTTAAAACACTCTTCACAAATCGTTCTTCCGTCAACAGGCGGTCTTTTCCCACACAGCTTGCACAGTTTTACGCCGTCCATCAGTTCGCGCGGAGTAAATCTTTCCGTTTTGCGGCTGTATTCGCGGTTCTTCTTCGTTCGTTCTATCCGACACTCCATGCAGGATTTATAACCTTTGTCCGCGGGCTTCTTTCCGCAGTAGATACACACTCCGTCCTCTCTTCGCCGCGCAAGCATTTTCTTCTTCAGCTCACACTGCCGTTTCTTCTGCTCCGGCGTAAACTCCCTCGGCGAGGTAAAGGTATCGTTGATGCAGTCGGGATAGGGGCAGTTGAAGCAGTCGCTTATTTTGCAGTGCATTCGTTCTTTGCAATCCTTTCTTTGCAGTCAATCACCAAAAAGGGAAGTGCTTCGGCGAACACATTCAGCAAGTCAAATTCTTCTTCTTTGCGTACAAGCATCGCGTGGATGTACAAACTCCGTCTTGCAAGTTCGAAAAATCCGCTGAGGTTGCAGTCTTTTCTTGCGCAGTTCATGCATGGGGATTCTCCCGCAAGTTCTTCCGCTTCTGTCGACGTAATGAACAATAGTCCGCACTTTTTTAGAAGTTCATCGGATGTTGTTCTCATTTAATCAACCTCCGCAAGCCAGTATTCACGTTTGCAGAATACACACATATTAAGAGTGCCAGGTGTCACTTTAGGGCATTTTTGTAATACATCAACCTTGCTCGGGCATATATCAATCGTATCATGACTGAATGGCGCATTCGGGAACATCTTCAAAAATTCGCTTTCTCTCGTCTTGACAGGGTGTTCCGCAGCCCATTTCTCCACAGCGGCAACAATTTCTTCGGGATGCGCAACGCATTGTAGCTTGCAATAGTTATACTTTTGATATACAACACAAGAGGTGCAACCGTTTTTGTTGCTGTTGCATATTCGTCTTACTGTTTTCAAAAATTCAACCGCGTCCATAGTGTTTCTCCTTAGATTTTAAATATGCCTCCATGTATGCCGTTTCCATTGCTCGCGCGTTTGCTTCGGCGGTTTTGGCATAGTGAATTTCAGAAGAGCAGTACATACATTTCGGCAAAGTCTCCACCCAAGTAAAGCTTATGCCGCGTACCGTCATTTCTCTCGGGTGGTGTGCCACGACAAACGGTCTTACAGCGTGACAATTAGGGCAGTACGTTATACCGCCGTATTTGTCGAGGTTTATAATCCGAAACCAGTGGATTCGCCGCCAACTGCTCCGATAACTCTCGGAGGTCGCCCGATAACTGCTCAAATTGTATTTTGCGGAGCGGTTTGTATCGTCAACACCGCGCTTGTTCCACTGCACACAAGCCGCAATCTCCCGTGCCTCATTACGACTAAAACGGAAACGTCCCATGAGTAATTTAATGAATTTTTTCTTTTTCATTCGCCAAAATCTCCATTATTTGAGCCAAATGCATTAAAATCTCGTCTTTGCAAAACCTTAGACGGTATCTTGTATGATAACCGACTGCCTGTCTATGATGTTTAGCCATAGCTTCATGATAATTCATAAAGATTTTTGCATCCTCTCGTGCTTCGTTGCGGCTATACCTGTGCCGCCCCATCAGCAGTTTGATATATCTTTTACGTGTCATGTTTTTCCCCTTTCGATTTATACAGCCCGCGCAACATATCGTTGCAAATAAAACGTCTTTGACAGTCTGGGCAAAAGGCTTGCTTAGTGCTGCAAAATTTTTTCTTGCGTTTTTGCTTCTTTTTGTCGTTCATTCTTCATCCTCGCTTTCGTTTCACTCCCCATAGTCGCAGAACTGTTCCGGCATAACGCCGTCTCCGCGTCCCAGCATACACCAAAGGCAGCCCTCGATGAAGCTGTCCTCGTAGCGGTCTTTGCGGTCAAGCTGTCTGTGATGGATGCAGTCTTTGCACCTCACGACTTCCACAACGTCTTTGTCCGTGTTCTCGGCGTATTCAAACACCATGTTGTACATCTCGTCGGCAACGGGATTCTCGCCTATCTCAGGCATTATCTCGCGCAACCTATACAGCAGCTCTTGTAATCTTTCGTATTCAGTCATTCCGCTTCCGTCCTTCCTAAAATACTTGCTATAACGGTGCTTTCGAGTTCCGCTTTGCTAATTTCGCCGACAACCGGCATTTCACTGATGTCTTTTACATACATTTGCGATGTTCTCAATAACCATTCTCCATTCCAAAGAGTTACGGTAATTCCGGCTCGCTTTGCAGGTTCCATTTTAGCGGAGCGAGCTGTTCCCATCGGTACAAAGTAGCAAGGACGGCTTACCCATGGATTTTTATAGATTTTCATTCCTCTTCCTCCTTGTAGACATATTCGACCGTCGCGAGCAGTTTCTTTACTTCTTCGTAGGTCTCGGTGACGGAAACAAAATCTTTGTAATCAATAAAGTATATCGAAATAGCCTTTGTCTCTGATATGCTTCTCACAACTGTTGTTATGTTCCGTGTATTAATCAGTACGGGTTCGCCGTCGTATCTGTGCAGTTCGATAAAGTTATTCATTGTTTTTCTCCTTGTTGTTATACCACTCGCAGTATTTTTCGCAGTCTTCTTTACTCTCAAATACCGTGTCATATCTCTGCGTTTCTTTAATGTTCAACTTCTCATAATCGCCTTTTTTTACCAAATAACAGCGTGTATAATCGCTGTAACTTTCGCTGTCGCCTTGTACTTTGTCGTAGTAAAACTGCACTGTATCAGGCGATTTGTTGGCGTAAATACGAGCAAGCCGCACCTCAGCAGGGTAATATATCACGTTTTTGTGGCGGCATTTGCACTGCTCACGGTATTTCGTGCCTTGCGGAGAGTAAAATGTAATATATCCGTCCTCATCGCACTTGTCACATTTCTCTTTCGGATCTTCGTATTTCCATGCCGCTCTCCATCCTACCGCACAGCATTTGGCAAGTATTTCCTGCGCTTTCTTGTTGCGGTACTTGCGTTCAATATCCGCTTCGGCTTTCGCCATCTTTGCGATTTCATCATGATACTTGCGTTCGATTTTGAGCTTGTTCTCTTTATAGTCTTTCAGCTCGCCGAGTTCCTTTTGCAGTCTTTCAATAAGTTCCTGAGTTTCACGCTTTACATCCGCTCTGAGCGCAGTTTTAAATTCCTCAACCTTCTCGTCAAATTCGGGCGTTTCACTCCAAAAATCTTCTTCATCTTCAAAATACTCTTCTTCGTAGTTATTCATCCTTGTCTGCTCCTTTCTGCTTCTATACCTTGTTCCATTCCGCAAGCGTAACCGTCGTTGTATGCATAGCGCACATCTTCTTCGGTGTATGTCAATCCTGCTTCGTAAAGCAGTCGCGCATACTTTAGCGCGGTACACTCCATCATGCGCATATACTTTTTCGGTCTGTCCTGGCAGTGTGCGCAATGCAATTCACGGCATTCTTCCCACGCTTTGCACATGATATCCATCATCATTTCTTGTTTGCGCGGAATCTCTATATCTTTGAGGTCTTCGTAATCTCTCATCGACATTTCATTCGTCCTCCATCATTCCACTATCGGGAGAAAGCAGCCGAGCCGTTTCATTTTTTCGAGGGTGTATCCGACAACTGTAAATCCTAAATCGTGTTTGAATTTGCCATCAACAAATTCATATATTTTGCCTTTTGTATAAACGCTCTCGTTGTCGCATATCCACACAGCCTTGCCAGTGTACGGCTTGTTTGCTTCGTTCTTTTTCTCGTCCTCGCCGAAAATCTTCTTCACGACAGCTTCAACGGCGGCTTTCTCGCTGTATTCGTCTTTGCTGTAGCGCGTCACGGTTGCTTCTTTTGTTGTGGTTTTGCCGTGTATGAGTTTTGCCGTAGTGGTATCGCCCTTTGAGGTGATAATCAGTTTAAATTCGGGTTCTGCGGTTTTTATGAGTTCGATATCTCTTTCTGCTACCCAACAGCCGCAGTTGTATTTGGTTCTCCCTCCACAGTTGTGGTACGATATTGGGCGGTCAAGTTCTATTGCTATATCTATTTTTTCTTTATCCGCGTCTTTGTCAAAGCATTTAATGACACCCGTCGTGCCACGTGGAATCGTAAACCTGTCTACTGCCAACTTAACTCTATCTCCAACTTCAAACTTTGCCATTACTGTTCTCCTTTCAATTTTGCGAGTTTTTCTTCGAGTTCTCGCACTCTATATTCTTTTACGCATTCTTCAAACGCTGCTTTTGTATCCGTGTAGATTTCGTCAAAGTCTTTGTAAAGTTCGTATCCGTTCTGCACAGAGAAGATATATTCCTTGTTTACGCGGTCATAGTCATATGGTTGGTATGAGAGAATCGTGTCGTTGAATCTGTCCCAAACGTCGTTGGCTTTGCCGCCGTACAGCAAGTGTGAATCGTAGTTGCCGCAGAAGTTAAGTCTGCCGCATCCGCCAGTGTTGACGAGCATATGCCACACACTGTCGCTCGGCTCGTAACGCGTTTCTGAGTTTCTTATTATAGGCTTTTTTAGGATTTTAAAGCCGAATCCGTGACCGCCGTTTAAAAAATAACCGTAGCTGTGAGAGTAAAATTCTTTAATGGGTATACCGTACATCTCGCTGATTCCCAATATATCCGCTAATTCCTCGATTCTCCATTGGGGATATTTGCTTTTGAGATACTTTGTGTTTTTGAGCGTTTCTCTCGCGAGTTCTAAGTCTTTCATATTTTCATCCTTTCTGCCGGATTCCGTCCGGCGCGGTATTTTTGCTTTTCCGTTTCGCTGCCTGTCAATGCTTTTCTCTTCCGTTCCGTTGCTGTGCCTTTCGCCGCCTGTCCATTCGATTCCTTTTCGGCGCGGTGCGAGTCCAGGCTTTTCCGTTGCGGCGCGGTGCGTTTCTTCTCAATGCGTTTCCGCTGCTAATCGTGTCGTAGCTGATCTGTTCCGTTGCGGTTATCTTCCTGTGCTGCCGAAGCCGTTTTCTCCGCGCTCTCCGCTTGCTATCTCGTCTGCTATAACTACATCGCTTGTGTCGCAGGCTGTTACCACAAGCTGTGATATCTTGTCTCCGCGATTTACCGTATAAATCTCGTGAGAATGATTGTAGAGCTTTATCTTGATACTGCCGCCGTAACCGCTGTCCACCATTCCTGTCGAGAGAATGCCGTGATTAACGTTCAGCCCACTCTTTGACCATATCTGTCCGCAGAATCCTTCGGGTATCTCTGCACACACGCCTGTGTCTATTGTCGCGCTGTCGCCTGGATAAATCGTGACCGTGACGGGGGAAAGAAGGTCTACTCCCGCGTCCTGCTTGTGCGCTCTTATTGGCGGGAACGCTCCTGCTTTAAGTTTGTAGTTCATGTATATCTCCTTACAGTGCCACTCGGGCAACTTCTTCATGATTTTTTCGTACTCGCCTATGTCAAGGTGTATCGGCGGGTTCTTTGGTTCTTTCGGCGGTTCTTTCCGGCTTACCGTTACCGCGTCTTCCTTTACAACTTCTTCGAGGTGCAGCCCGCATTTCTCAAGTTTGCCGTGCATCTCGTCCAGTTCCTTGTGCAGCTCTCTGTCGACGCGGCGGTTTCCTATCAAGAAGCGTTCGATATAGGACTTAATCTGAGGTGCGACAAGCGCGTACAGACGGTTTAATCTCTCCGCGCCGTAGTTGTGGGTGTCGTGCATGTAATTCAGCGTATACGCCGCGTAGAGCCTTACAGCGCGTCTTGCGTTTGCTTCATACCATGCCGTTCTCACGTTGTGCGACATGATTTCAAGCTGTGTGCGGTGCGCGTTTTCGCTGTACTTGTTTTCGGGGGAAAGTGCTTCAAAATCGCAGTCGGAAAAGCCTATGTTTCGGAGTTCGCGTTTTATCATGTATTCCGTCGTGTCTACTCCGTCGTCTATGAGGTCGGAGCTGTCTCCCTTGCGTCTGCCCTTGCCTTTATCGACAAACATCGCCGTCGGCATATTGGCGTTCACCATCTCCGTAAGTCCGTTACGGTTGCCGTCGTAAAACCTTTGCAGTCGCTTCTCACGGAAGCCGTAGTTCTCGGCAAGCGTTACGCCGAAAGCAACGTCAACATATTCGAGAAGCCACATGCCGTATTCGGTGGTGAGTGCATTTTCCGCCTTTTGGTACTGTATTTTCTTTACCAGGCACTTCATGTTCCCGCGTCCTCCACTATGTTGATTATCGTGTACAGCATATCGCGCCTTTTGCGGAGGTTTGCTATCTCTTCGTTTGGCGCGTTCCTTTTGCCAGAGTTTCTGAGACTGCTCTCGGTCTTTTTCAGCACCTTCCAGAGGTACGCCAGCTCTTCCGAGTAGTCGTTGTGGTATTTCGCATAGCATATCGGGCATACCTGTCTCCCTTCGGGTATCACAGCTCCGCACGATACGCATCTTTCTGCGTCAGTCATTGTTTTGCTCCTTTCGTTTTTGGTTTTGTTCTGTGCCGCTTCCGTGAGGTGTTCATCTTCTGCACACCTCTCTGATTGTTTCTGCTGATACGTAGCCGAGACGCTGGTTGTCGGTGTGCATTCCGCGACTGTCGTACTTTATGCGTACTTTCCTGCGCTTCTTTCTCGGCAGTGTGCGCTCATACGCTTCCAGCAGCTCTCTGGCGGTTGTTATAAGCACCATGAGTATCAACGCACCGAGGATAACTACGGTTGCTACAACGTCTGAGGGGACGGTATACCACCACAAGCCCATTGAGATAACGGCTACGGTGTTTGCGATACCGCTTGCCGCAATTGCGTTCTGTATCAGCCTTTGTTTCATTGCCTGTGTCCTTTCGGTTAGAAGATTGTCGGGGGAAGAATGCTCATCCAGTACTCAACATCCTTGATTTCGTAAGTTCTGTTGCCGTCAGGGAGGATTCCCCATCCGTCGTACTTTACGGAGTAGTCGGCTACCAACATGGTTCCGTCGTTTAACCAAACAAGGTATTTGCCGGATGCTTTCGGTTGGCGACTTTGGGGATTCCAAGGTGTGATTTCCTCGAATAATGTTTTGTTGTATGCCATGGTATTGTGTCCTTTCTACGGATTGTTTTGTAGTGTGTCGAGCAGTCTGTTTCTGCTCTCGTTATATTCGTTTTCGGTAAGTCTGTTGTTTGCGGGTATCGGCTTTGTTACTGTGCCGAGCAGTGCCTTGATTTCGGGCGGCGTTTCGTTGTCGAATCTCACTCTGTCGCGGATGATGCCTATCTGTTTGAGGAACTGCCCGTGAGTGACGGTGTTAAACGTATCGGTGTCAACCTGTGAAAGTTCGCGGAGAGTGTTCGGTGTTCCGAGGTATCTTTGCAGTTCGGGAGGAAGTTTCGCGAATTCCTCTTTTGCTCCGTAGTAGCCGTTCGACACTGCCGCTTTCAGCTGAGACCACAGTTCTTCGTCCGTCTTTTCTCCGGTCGCTGCTCTGCGCATTTCGCGTATCTGAGTTTTGATGTCCGCTATCGTCGGAGGAAAGCCTGTGTGCTCTTCAATGACCTTGTACAGAGCGATTTTGACAACGTTCACGTCATCTTCGCGGAACATATCGCACCACACTGATACGGTGTCCTCTGCGTCGGTTTTGCCCATCTTAGAATAGAATCCGGGATATGCGACTTTGAGAATTTTCAGCGTTGCTATTACGTCTGTTCTGTCCATCGGCTTTCTCTTTTCGCTTTTTCTTTGTCAAGTTCCTCGTTGAGGTAATTTAGAAATTCATCACCTCCCGATTTTTCGCTGCAAGTTGGTGCGGCTGATACGGTGTCGTATATGTCCTGCCAACGCCACTGGTAGAAGTATGTCGAGCCTGCAAGTATGTACTGTTCGCTCGTGCGCTTTGCGGCTATGTAGTCCTTGTACCGCCTGATACCGTCGGCTATAGTCTCGTCGGTTACTCCGGCTGCTATAGCTCTCTGATAGCTCTCAAAAGCGTTCTTTTTGCCGTTTTTCTTGGGGTATTCTGCCCATAAGGCTTCAAAACGCTCCGCTATCGTCGGTTTTCTGTGCTTAACCTCGGATTCTGGCGGTTCAAGGGGTTCAAAGCCTTCAAAGGAAATCTGCTCGTCCTCACACGCGCCCGCGCACACGCCCGTTAGTGCTTCTTCTCTTTTCTCTTCAAGAGGGGGATTATAGGGGGAGTTAATAAGGGGGTGTGGGGGAAAAGAAGAGGGGGAACAAGGGGGAGACGCTTCTCTTTTCTCTTCTTGTCTTAATCTAATATTATTTAAATCTTTTTCTAATATTAGATTAAGATTATTATAAGATTTGGAATGGAATTTTTTTTGATATTCATTGTTCCTCTTAACCTTGCTCAAGTCTGAGTAAATGCTGTGAATGATTGCTTGATTTTTCTTTGATACCGTCGGCTCATCTTCATTGTGGAGAATCGCTCTTATGAGTGTTGCAAGGTCTTTGTCATTTAACGTATCAAGCAGTGGTATCCATCTTTCGGGGATGTTCACTTCACATCATCCTCTCTCACGAGATAGAGTTTGAAGCCGAGATAGTGTATTATCTGCATTATCTCGTTGACCTTAAAATGCGCTTTGTAGCCGTTGTGAGGGAAGTTTCCGCTGATTTTATAGTGGATTGTTTTCGGCGTTATTTCGAGCAATTCCGCCATTCCGCCGTCGGTGTAGCCGCGTGTTTTCCAGTTTCTGTGCAGCTCATCTACAAGCTGTCTCTCGTCTATTATCTCCGTTGCCTTTTTCATGTATCCGTGCCTCCTTTCGTCTGCGTGATTGGATTGGGTTCTCCTGCGGCGTTGTGAGTGCTTCGTAGAGGGTATAGTTGCCGCGGCTGATTCTTCCCTGCGTCCTCTGCACGGGAACGCCGTAGAGCCTGCACCACTCTGTCAGCGTATGCCGTTCACCGTTCAGCTCGTAGAGTTTTCCGCTTCCGCGCTTAGGCATTGATTCTCTCCCTATGCTCGTGCATATAGTAAATCGTGCTGTTTGCTCCGGCGTTTTCTGCTAACCAGTCGTTGGCTTTCTCTGCCGACAGGTGGTTATGCGTCACGGCGTACTCATATGCGTACTTGCCTTCCATTTCCTTTTGCTTTATGCGGTCATGGATTTCTTCTGTGGTATAGTTGGCTTCGATTAGGTAATAATCGTAGTCCTTAGCCGTTATTCCGTTCAGGTTGTTTGTGTCGGTAGCGTACATGAGGTTCTGCCTATCTCTTTCGAAGGACAGCTTATAGCCGATATTCGGTACATTGTGTGTGAGAGATACCGTTTCAAGGATTAGTCCGAGTGAACCGTAGCTGTACGCTTTGCGCGGCTCGTATACGTCAATTCGCTGTGGCTTGATTCCGCAGTCAAGAAGAAGCGGAACAAGGAAGTCGCCGCAACCAAACCGTACAGATGGGCGTTGACTGCCAAAAGCTTTGATTGTCCGCTTATTGAAGTGGTCGCTGTGGCAGTGTGTGAGAAGAATCAGCGAGACGTTTTTGAACACTTCTTCGCTGAGTTCCTTTTTGGGAACGCCGCAGTCAATCAGCGTTCTGTACGGTGCAATGTATGTAGCGTTGCCTGATGAGCCTGTAGCGATTATCTTTATGTCTTCCGGTCTCATGGCTTAAAGTGCGCTTATGTCAACGTTTTCGGGTTCGGTTGTCTGCGGTACGGGCGCGTCATTCGGCTGTGTGGGTTCTATCGGTTCGGTATCTCCTACGTCTATTTCGGGGACGAGGTTGTTTCCGTCGTTTGTGATAGATTCACCATCCGCTTCGAACGCTTCCTGCATATCGGTCGAAAGCATTCCCCAGTGTGAGAGAAGCTGACGGAGCATTGTTTTCTTTGCCATATCGTCGAACGATGTATACCAGAACGAAGAATACTTCCACAGCTCTTTGTCGGGGATTTCGCCGCGCAGAAGTCTTTCATATTCTTTAGCGGAGAACGCTTTGCTGTAGTGGTCTGCGTGGCGCATCATCTTGTTTTGCGTCCAGTAGATGGCTTTTCTGAAGCCGTTCTGATACTCGAACATTGCGTAATATCCGACTGTCGGAGCGGCTTCTCTTTCGTCGGGGTCTTCAATGAGACTGCATTCGATTGTTTCTTCAAGCGGGTCAAAACCTGCGAGTTCGCCTTTTTTTAGCTCAAGCACTACGATTTTCTTATAGTAGCCTGAGCGCATTGCAAGCTGGAGCATTCCCTTATAGCCGATGATAAATGTTGCTTTTGTGCATTCCGGTTCAAGTATGTTTCCGTTTCGGTCTCTCTTCTCTTTCTGCTTAAAGGGAACGAGGTAATACTGTCCGAGCTGAGGGGAAGGGGACAAGCCGAGGGATTCACCGAGAAGTGCGCCGGAGATTACCGACTTAGAATCGCATTCCTGAAGCGCGGGATTCACTCCGACTGCCGATGTGATAGCCGCTACAAATCTTGCCTGACGCTTCGGCTCGGTAAGAGTGTTTGCAATAAGTTGTTTATAACCTTTGGTGGTGATTGCTGTTGAGAATTTCATTTTCTGAGGGGCGGGCTGTGTGTTCATTGTTTTACTCCTTCGGTAATATTTCGATGTTGTTGTCTACGATAAACTGTTTGAGCTGTCTGAGCTGCTGCATTGTTCCTCTTACCGTAATGCTTGCTGTATATATGCGAACCTCGCAAACCTGTTCTTCGGGCTGTGGGGGTTCGGCAGGGACTTGTTTAACCTCAGGCTGAGTTAGTACCGCGCTCTGCTCTTCTGCGCTCTGTGCGGCTTTCTGAACGCTCTCTGCGTGTTCTGCCACTTTCTGCTGTTCCTCTTTCAGCTGTTCAAGCCTTGCCGCTTCCGCTTTGATTCTTTCCTTACGGTCGTTTACGGTTTTCACGGAATATCCGAGGTCGAGAGACTGTTTGTATTCGCTCATTATCTCGGCGCTGTCAGGCATAGCAAGGATTGCGGTAACGTCGCCCGATACTTTGTCCGTGAACTGGTCTACGGCTTTTCTGAGGGCTGACAGGCTGTCTGAGAGACGGATATTGAGGTTCATTCGCTCGTAGTCAAGCCAGCCGAGTTCCAAAGTCTTACACTTTTCGTTGTAATAGCTTTGTATCTCTTCTTTCTTCTCGTTTTTCTGCGCGGTTTCGATTGCTCCGATTTTGCCTTGCAGTTCCGTGTCCGCTTCGCTGCATATGCTGTCTATGCGCTTTATTTCGGTTTCAACAAGATTCCAAGGTGCGAACAGCTCATTTTTTTTTGCTTTTGCGGCGTTGCTCAATGCCTTGCGAAACTTATTGAGGTCTGCGCGGGCTTTCTTAACTTCGCCCTTTGTTTCTTCGTTACATTCCATTGCGAGGATTGAGTTTACACGCTCCTGCACGGGTTCAATCATCTGTGAGAAGCGTTCTGCAACTACGGGAAGCTGCTCTATCGTTATAAGTTCGGTCAATTCTTCGGTCATTTGGTTGTCTCCTTTTTTCTTCTCTTAAAGCAAGCATATGCGCCTGTGCATTTCTTTGCGGTGCAGGTCAGGCAGACGGCTGTATCTGCCGCGTCTATTTTGTCATGTGATGCAGTTTTGCATCCCTTGCCCGGCTTTACTTCCGGCGGCTGGGTGTGCAGATTGGTCACATCATAAAGGTATCTCGGCATTCTTCATCCGCTCCTTTCGGTCTTCTTCGTCCTGCTCGATGTCTACGGGGTCGCAATTCAGTGCTTCCAACGTCTTGCCGAGGGAGTAGAAGAAGAAGTCTACTGTGCAGTCGGGGCAGATATACTCGACATTGTCACCGTCGTATGTGATGAGGACGGGCTTCTCGATGTGGTCCGATGTGATGTCGCTGTGACAGCGGGTGCATATGTGGTGATTTTCGGCGATTGCCTTATCGACGTATGTCCACTCGCTGAATTTGTAGGGGGATGTCATTTGATGTATTCCTCCGGCTTCGGCGGTTCTGCGGCTACGAGGGGCATTAACAGGGACGCCGGCGGGATTTTGAAGTATTTGCCGAGCTTTATCAAATCGTCGACCGTGGTGTTCCTTGGATGTGACCTGCGGTTTACTACGGTCTGCACGCTTCTGTTCATCGCTCGTGCTATGTCGGTATCTGTTGCGCCTTTGAGCGATTTCAGATATTCTACGTTCTGCCATACTATGGCGCACTGCTTTGTTACGGTGAGCTGGTCGCGGTTCATCGGCTGTCTCCTTTCTTACTGTTTCTGTTCATTTTCTTTTTCGGTGAGGATTTTCTCCACCCAATCGCAGATTTGTTCCTGACGAGGAAACTTGTACGATGAGCGGATTGCGTCGGAAAAGCCGGAACCTGAGACGTGTTCGTTATATCTCTTGTTGATGATTTCGATGATGTCCTTGCTTTTAAGACCGAGCGCAGCCATTCTTGCTTTGATGGTGTTGTACAAGGCTGTTCCTCCTTTCTTTGTGGTATTTTGTTGGAGTTTTGCGCAAATTCGTATTGACAGCCGTGCGAAAACTTGATATAATGGCTTTGGTTAGAGTTTTATATAAGTTTTCGTTCGGTTCACACCGGGCGATTTCGCTTTATTTATTTTTCCGAAGTTTATCTTCTCAAATTATCGGAAAAAATTCAGCGAAGTCGTCGCGGTGGCTTTGCTGTAATTATTATATCCGAACTTCTTCGGATAGTCAAGGGTTTTCTCCGAAGTTCTTCGGATTCTACGTATTGCCTAAAGATGAGGGGTGTTTTTTGTGCTGTCTCCACAAGATGTAGCGGAGAGAATCAAAACCTTCGCTAAAGACAGAAAAGTGTCTGTTGCCAAGCTTCTTAAAGAGTGTGAGCTTAACAAGGATTTGATATCGACTACGCAAAATAAGGGTTATTATCCTCGTCTTGAAGCAATTGCGCGTATTGCCGATTATCTCGACGTGTCCGTTGACTACCTTCTCGGGAGAACGGACAAGCCGGAGATTAATCGGTGATTTATCAGGATAAAGACATATGCTGAACTATACGGCGACGTATAGATGCTGAGACAAAAAGCTCAGCGGTAACACAATGAGTATTTCGGAACTGCTCTCGAAAGGAGTAAAGGAATCTTTGGAGGAAACATTACTCAAAGAGTTTCTTGATGCTGCACGCACATCCACAATCGTTGAATACAAGGAGAACGAAAATACTATGATTGAAAAGTTTAACTCTGAAAACCTTGAGGAACACAGCATTTGCAGTTCCGAGCCTTACGGTGAATAATTGCCGCTTTCGGGAGCAATTCCGATTGAAACTACGGGTTAATTCGGCGAAACTCTCTCCGAGACAACGCCGAGCCAAGCCGCTTGCGGAAGGTGTAACGCATAGAGCAGACGCTCCAAGAACACCCGTTATCCTGATGAAATGGGAAAGCAGGAGTTGAACCTGCGATGAGGGAGTCAAAGTCCCTTGCCTTACCGTTTGGCGATTCCCCAGTACGAGAGACAGGGAATGTCCGAGACCTATCTCTCGCCGAAAGGAGTAAAATCAATGAGAAAACAACTCAATGACAAGACGCGCCTTGCGGAGTTGAACCGCTGTTGTACGCATTATGGTATCGTCTGCCGTTGAACGTATAGGCGCGGTTGTCCGTGCAGTTCGGCGTATACCCTATCCGCCGCTTACACGGTAAATCAAAAATGGAGGACAGACTGTAACCGAAGCTCTCCTGTGTTCCGGTTACGGGTATATTATACTCCAACAATCGTTGGGAAGTCAAGAGATTTCCAACAAAAATTGGGATTCTATGTTTTTGACAAGAAGAGGTATTTCTTTGTGTACAACATCAACAAAATCAACGCTCTAATTAAATTAAAAGGCGTCAAGAAGAGCTTTATTTGCGAACAATTAGGCTTAAACAGGACATACCTTGCGGATGTTGAACGCGGTAAGAACAAGTTGACCGATGAACGTTTAGCGAAAATCGCGGAAATACTCGGAACGACGGTTGAGTATTTGTGCGACGAAGAAGAACCGGAAGCAAAAGAAAAAGCTCCCGAGGTGGAAGCGGAGGATATTGATATGGAATTATACAGGCGGATTGAAGCCTTGCCGGAGGATATGCGCGGATGGCTGATGGATACGCTTGACAGATTGGAGGGGAAGAAGTGAGTACGCTTTATGGCTGTACAATTGCGACAGTGTTTGCAGTTTTCCTACTCCCTTACACTCTTGAGATGTGGTTTCTTTTGGTGTCACTCTTATCAGCTCGGTTTAAGTGGTTTGACAGATTGGGCGGAAATCACCCTAACATTGTTGTGTTTATCACATTTGTTCCTTGCGTATTTGCGTTTTCGATTCTTGCAATTCTTTGTTATGACGAAAAGTGCCTGGGGTTGAGATATTTTTTTATGAATCAGTGGTGTGCGAGTGAAATCGTGTCGAACATCATAAAGGTTGTTGTTTGCGTTGCGATTATGCTTGCTTCCGTTGTTGGAGCTTTGGTGCTGTTGTTTGGCGAAGAGAAGCCAGAAGAACGTGTGTCGAGGATAGTGGAGAAGAAGCTTGAAAAGTGGAAGCGGAAAGGTCGACTGTAATGCGGACAAAAGAATGCAAAAGAACAGCTGCCATATCAGCTTTAATATGCTGTGCGCTTGTTGGACTAGACGCCACTCTCGACGGGAACTATTTTCTTACATTTCTGATTTTTGCGATTATTAACTATGGGATTGTGGTGTTTCCGGCGATTTTATACAGATACAAGATACGCAGATATCCCGCGCCTTCATCTCGAGTGGAGACTGCTGTAGTAGTTGGTATCATCGAATTTGTGTGTATGATTATTAATACAATAACGAATGCTCTGCTCGACGTGCAAGGAAATGTTTACTTAGGGTGGTGCTGGATTCTTCTTGACTGGTGGATTTTGCGGCATACGGAACGTATCGCAACGAACGATGAATCGCCTGAAAATGCGGACGAACAAAGCGGCAATTTATTGTGGGCTGAAACGCTGCGTTGCCTTCCTTTCCGCATGAAATGGGAGAAAATCAAGAACACGGACTTCGGTGCGATGCTCAAGAAGGTTTATTTAGACAATGCAACAAAACAAGCGGACACAAGCAAATTAGCCTGTTACATAATGCTTTCGGCTTTGTTGGCGGTACTCGAAGAACGCGCGAGAAATCTGGAAGTTAAAGCGTTTCCGCAGAATTATGTATTGTGGGAGTACGCCGACAAGATGATAAAAAAGATGTTTAGAAAACGATACATAAACGATACTACACAGCAATCATTGAGCACAAGAGTGGAAAATTGTCGCAAAGTGCTTCAAAATGCATAAAAAAGCGTCTCATTTCGAGACGTTTTTTACCTGTTTGAGCAGGTCGAGTAGCTTTTTCTTCTGCTCCGGCGTGAGCTTCCTTAGTCGTTCCTTTATGTAGTCGTTTACTATCATATTCCCCTCCGGCGGTTTGTTGGTTTTATTATATCACACGAACACGCGTTTGTAAATACCGTAATTTCGGAAAATGTGTTTATTTGCGGTATTTTCTTTTGCCGTACAAAAGCTTCGCGAAACGCCAGAGGATAACGATTCCTTTATCGTTGAGCCGGCTTATGATGTCGAACAAGTCAAACTTACAGTTATCCATGTATTTTTCCCTTTCCTCTTGTGTGATTTGGTAATCTATGGTATAATTAGGATAGCACAAGGAGGTGGGAAAAGCAACAGTCAGATATGGGAAATGATGGGAAATACACAGCAAATACGGGAAAATGCAGAAAAATCGACAGAAAACACGACGATTGAAGTTGAACAACATTGATTAAACATTTGAAAAGGAGTAAAATCGAATGGAAAGGAATGAAATTGAAGAAGCTCGGCTAAAGCAAGGAATGACTTACAAGGAACTGGCGGAAAAGTCGCAAATTTCCATATCGACGGTGCAGAGATACTGTCGCGGCGGAGTGAAATCTCCGAGTGTGGAAGTGACAAACGCGCTCAAAAAAGCACTGGGGCTATGTTCCGAGGAAGAAACGGAAACGCGAGAAGAACCTCCCGGTGAAGAGAGTGCTTGCAATGTTATAGAAGCAATGAAAAAAGAACACCAGCAGGAAATCGAACGGATAAAGGCGGAAACCGAGCGGATTATAACAGACAAAGACAGGCAGATACTGCGTATACGGGTCGAAAAATACATTTGCGCGGCAATTGCGGTGATAATGGCGGCTATTTTCGTCGGAATGACGATATACGACAACACGCACCTTGACCGAGGATGGATACGGCACGACAACACGGAATATATTGCGGAAGCAAAATAAAAAAGAGCCTTGCGGCTCTCTTTTTTTGCTTATTTTTTCAGATACTCGTTATTTCCGCCGATTACATTGCCGTCTGCGTCGAGTTCGTCCCAAAGATGTCTTCCTTTGCCGCTGTTCCGCCACTGCCCGAAGCCGCTGTACTTGCCGTAATCAAGCCATTCGCGGACTGCCGGCTCTAATTTATCGTCGAACAGAAGTATTGTGAACTCGACGGAAGAACCGGCAGGAAGTGTTTCGGACGCAGCGAGTGCTGTTCTTTCACCTGTCGCGCCGCTCGTCCTCAGCGGTCGCTCGCAAATACCGAGTTCGCCATTGACTTGATACGGCGCAAAACGCGGCTCGACAAAAATCAGCTTGTCAATGACCTTTTTATAAGCCTTGATTTTTGCCGATTCTGTCGTTTTGACGCGGGAAAGACCACCGCAGGCGTCTTTAAATGCGCCTTTTATCTGATAATCCCACACACCAGGCTTGCCGTCCTGCTTCGGGAAAACTGTCACGCCTTTGTTGTCTTCTTCGTTGCCTATTGCTTCTATTTCGTCTTCTGTGTCCAGCGGGTCGGGCGCTTTGCTTGCGATGTATTCGCTGTAAATCTTCTCGCTCGACGGGGAAGAGCCGAGCACTTCCTCGATAAATGTTAAACGTACTTTTACTTCTTTTGCTACAAAATCTGCCATGTTTTTAGTCCTTTCTTTTCCTTTTCACTGCTTTTCCATCTATGTAATTGCAGTGCCATTTCATTGCTTCTCTTGGCACTCTGAGCGAATCAGCGCCCTGCTTATCCTTTGCTTTCCCATGCTATTGGTGCAGTGCTATTCCACTGCTTCTCTAATCCTTGCCAACTGCGCGATGCCGTTTCTTCGCTTTTCACAGCATTTCCAACTATATAGTGCGATTCAATTCCGTCGCCTCGCCGTTTCTCTGCTTTTCCATGCATTAATAGTCCCCGCGTAGCTTCGCCAATCCGTTGCCATTCTGTTTTTTCAGTTTTCTTCCATCACCTCCTTAATTTTCGCCGACACAACATCCGCCGCCAGCAGCTCGAGGACGTAGGATGGCGGCGTTCGTTCGCCCACATCCCAATGCTCGATGGTTCTTCTCGGGATGCGGTACTCGCGGATGAATGCTTCCTGCGTTAATCCGCTAACGGCGCGGAGCTTTTTAAAATTAAAATCGTGCGCCAGCTCCCAGATGATTGTTAAAATCTTGATTGGAGCGTCTCCGCTTCCGTCGGCAGGGTAGCATTCCTCCGGCAGGCTGCCGCCTTCTTCGGCGATGTACTGCTCCAATGATGAGCAGTCCTCCGCGTCTATGCGGAGACGGTGGAATTCAGTTAACAGCATGATTAATTCTCCTTTCAGTTTTTGATTTTTTCGACAACCGCGTCGATTGTGATGTAACGCGGGTCGTCGATGGGGTTAGGGTAGACATCGTCCTCATCGCGCCAAAAGAGGGCGAGAGAGGTGGGGGAACACGTCGGCAGCTGCGCCAACTTGCGGAGTGTGGGAATGTCGCTCTCCGCAAAGTTGTCGGCGTAGGCTTTAGCCGCAAGCGTGTGGAGCTGACGGGAGAGAGCGAGCGTCAGGCGGGACAGCGTTTCGCGGTTCTGTCCGTTGAGTACCGCCGACCATGACATGATTGCGTCCTCACGCTCATCATCCTCGTCCTCGCTCTCGTCCTGCTCGGCGTAGAGCTTGTCGAGCTTTGAGACAGCGAGCGCGATTTCTCCGCCAGCAAGCTCGGAAATGGGGTGAGAAGACGCGGAGCTGATGATGCTATCCGCTTCTCCGGCTCTCGACGTGCTGCGGATAACATCGAGAGTTGCCGCGATGTCGGAGAGAAAGCCGAAGTCGGCAACTCCCGCGCTTATGTAGTCGGAGAAAATGATATCTCCGACGGGGCGAACAGCGGCGAGGTCGAGCTTGTCCCCGCTATCGAAAACGATAGTAGCGAGGTCGAACGCGTTGTCTGAACCCCATCTGTCGGGACAGGTGCGGGAGCTGTCTCTCCACTCGCGGTCGATGAAGAAACGCGCGTCTTCCTCCCGCCACAGGCAGCAGTAGGAAGTTTCGCCGATGCGGATTTCCTCGACGTAGGCTTCCGCACGGTCGGTCTCGGTTTCTCCGAGAGAGCGGAAAAACGCGGAGCAATGGGCGAAAAACGATGTCGCTCCGTTGACGTGGGCGAAGACATGGGATGATTTTGATGCAAAACTAAACATGTTTTATTCCTCCTGCAAGTTAAATGAAACCCTGAGGGTCTTGAGGTCGACGGTGAGAAGAAATTTTCTTCCGTTGCGTTCGACATTCTTTACATAGGCGTACTTGGGCAGATGCCAATCTATATCTTCAAGCCTTCTGCCTAGAGCCGTGAAATACGGCTCTTCGAGGGCTGCTTTTACTCTATCGTGGAGCATAAGCTGAACTGCGGCAGCTTGTATTTTTAGCTCTTCGTCAGAATTCACAACCTCATCGACTATTTTGTTCTCCCAATCCGCACTTGGGTTATTGAGAGACATGGGGGAATCGTTAAGGTTGTTACGGCTGAAGCTAAATTTCGGCTTGTATCCGGCTAATTTGAGAGCAATGCCGTAGTAATCGTCGTAGCACCGCGTTAAGTCAAACTCGCAAACAAGCTCATAACTTCTGTTTGCGTCGAACTCGGAAAAAGTGATTATTTCGCCTTTTTTCCAACTGTCGAAGCCGCGAGAGTGAATGACAATCGGTTCGGTGGCTATTTTGCTCGGAAGGTCGTAGATAACCGTGTAGGTGTCAGTTTCGGTAGTTATAGGTTTACTCGTTGAATATGATATGATTCTCATTTTTGATTCACCTTTCGATTTTGATACCCCTGCCGTTTCCGGCAGGACGCACCGAGCCTAACCCCTTTTTATAGCCGCTCGGTCGGCTGTTTTAATGCTCTCCACTGCTTCGGCGGTGGGAACTTGATGCACTTTCGGCGTGGAAACGTTGCTGATAGCGTAATCGACGCATTCCCTCACGGTTCGACGCACACGCTCTTCACCCTGAATGCCGTATACCCTTTTTGCGAGAAGTGGGTAACATGATGTGTAGCTGCTTACGTATGGGGAATAAACTCCGTTGGTGTAGCGTTCTATTCGTCTTTCGTACTTTTCAAGTTCTTTGCCATAGATATACGCGCTGTTTCTGTGGAATGTTACACGGAATTCCACATTTTCGGGAAGTCTGGTGGTTTCCTCTGCTATTATTTTTCTAATTCTTTCGTTCGTCATGATGTTTTCTCCTTTTTCTGTTTTATTCTATTTGTTGTATCTATATTATACCGCCCATTGGCGCATTTGTCAATGGGTTTTGGGAAAATTTTTTTATTTTTTTTGATTTATTTTTGAGCTTATTTTTCGACAACGTTTGTGATTACGTCGTCTTCGATTTCCTCCGTGCCCTCGTCGGATATGGTGACGAGGACGGAAGAGCCGCTGGGGATTGAGCGGTCAAAGTAGCCCCACACGTTGCCGTCGTCGGTGACGATGTAGCCGCAGCCGCTATTGATGGTAACGTATGTGCCGTCTTGGTGCCGCTCCTGCTTGATGGGGGAGCAGGAGACTATGCCCAGCATTATGATGATGAGGGTTGTTGTGATTTTTTTCATTGCTTTTTGTTCCTTTCTTTTCGGCTGTCGGGGCTTGTGACCGTCTGCCAGACCGCATTAACGGCGTTTCCGCCGCCACTCTGCTTTTAATCCTTAATTCCTGCATTTTTCTTGTACTGCTCGACCTTGTCGGAGAGCTTGTACATCGCATCGCTCTGCATGAGGCTGACCTCCTTTGATATTTCGGATTTTTCAGCCTTTGCTTCTCTTCTCAGGGCGTTTCCCTCGCGTAGGAGGGCGGCGTTAAGGAGTCGGAGCTCGTTTTCCGTGAGCTCAAAAGTAATTGTGTATGTGTGCATTTTACATGTTTCCTTTCGGTTTTTGATTTGGCTTTCCGCGACCCCTTGCGGGGTTTCGGCTGGGTGCCGCCCAGCCATCGTCAGGCGGAGGGGTTAGTCTGCGATGTAGTCAAGGTCATCGTACCACCATCTCTTGCCGTCGGTGGTGATGATGTTGTCGCCGTCGTTGCTATAGCGGTCGTTGTCCATATTGTCTACGTTTTCCGCGCCAATGAGGTCAAGCGCCTCGTCAAGTGTGAGGTTGCTGCCTCCGATGATTGTTGCTACTGTCTCATTTGTTATTGTGTTGATAATTTTCATTTTTGTTACTCCGTTTCATTTTTTCATTTTTTTATTTTTCGGGGAGTTGCTTGCTCCCTTGCTGTGTCTATATTATAGCATACTGATAGCAGTATGTCAATAGGGAATGTTGCACAAAGATATGAGAGGGAATTTGTTGATTTTGCATACTGACAGCAGTATGATATATGTGATATAATAAGGAGAGAAAGAGGGGAGGTGAGAGACGTGGGAAAGACCTCGAGCGAGGTGAAAGACAGATACAACAGAAAAGCTTACGACACCATAATGCTCCGCATGTACAAGGGGCGTAAGGATGATGTACAGGCGGCGGCTGAGAGAGCCGGACTATCGCTCAACGCCTACATCATCAAGGCGATAGAGCGGCAGATGAGCAACGACGGCTTTTCAAAGGGAGGGGAGTGACCTCTCTTTTTATTTTGCTCAAAAAAAGAAAAAAGTCGATTTTTGCGTATATTATAAAACTATAGTATTAATATATAATATAGTATCTATATTTATAGTATTACTATAGTACTATAGATATACTATATTTATAGTATCTTATAATATAGTTATTCTTATAGTGCTATAGTATATATATACTTCTTTCTTTTGGTTCTTTTCTTTCTTATTTTACAACTGTAATATTGCAAAAAAAAGGAATATCATGACATTCCTTTTTTTTATTTCGCCAAAATACAAAATATTTGTACAGCTGTTCGCCAAAATACAAAATTTTGATGGACGAATGTTTGACAAATCGGACAAAATGTGCTATAAGTGACCTATAAAGTAATATTCGGCATTTGTCTACTTTATTTTAGACATTTGCCTAATTCCTACAATTTGGGTAGGATTTTGTGAAAGGGGCGCGGATTTTGGGTCAGCATTTGTTTGTAGCACAAGATGTAGGGCGTCCTCGCAAGTTTACGCCGGACGAAATTGAGAAACGCTGGGAGAAGTACAAGGCGAAATGCGACGGCAATGTGAAAAAGCGGCAGGTCACAACCACAACGACCGACGCTGACGGAAAAAAAGTGAAAGAAACAACTGTTTCCAATGTGCTTGCTCCGCTCACCTATACGATTGACGGCTTTTGTCTGTTCCTCCCGCTTTCCCGCCGTTTGTGGGCGGATTATAGAGAGGATGAGGACTACGCCGAGGTTTGTGAGAGGATTGAGGACGAGTGCAAGGACAACGTGAGAGGTCGATTTGAGGACGGCACGCTCAACACACGGCTTGCCGGTATCTGGCTCGGACGCTATCCGGAGTACAGGACGCAGCAGGAGACTAAGATATCCGGCGGTGTTCCCGTCGTGATATCGGGAGAGGGAGACCTAAGTGACTGACGCGGCGGACAAGCTCTCTCGGGTGTATCTGCCGGACATTGTAGGGAGCGGATACGGTACGATGTGGCGTTCAAAATGCCGTTATGTTGCAATTAAGGGTTCCCGACGCTCCAAAAAGTCGACAACGCAGGCTCTCAAGCTCATTTATCAGATAATCAAGTACCCGCTCTCAAACGCTCTCGTAGTTAGGAGATACGCCAACACCCTCAAAGACAGCTGCTACACGCAACTTAAGTGGGCTATTCACCGTTTCGGAGTGGATGAGTTCTTCAAATGTAAAGAATCACCGCTCGAAATTACATATATTCCCACCGGACAAAAGATATATTTTCGCGGACTGGATGATTCGCTTAAAATTACATCAATCACATGCGAGATTGGCGCTATATGCTGGCTGTGGTGTGAGGAGTGCTACGAGATAGAGGACGAGGACGAGTTCGATAAGCTGTGTGATTCTTTGATGGGTGACCTTCCCGACGGATATTTCCGTCAGATTTCGCTCACTTTTAACCCATGGAGCGAATCGACATGGA
>OIZL01000154.1_pt1 | contig 58784 bp, 89 predicted proteins | sample 1588541 | NCBI WGS metagenome assembly OIZL01 (sample SAMN03283285) | human gut metagenome | biome: human-associated habitat; material: feces | host: Homo sapiens | place: Peru | collected 2012 | reverse complement strand
CCGACCGCAGGCAAGCGCAAACACCGTAAACCAAAATCCAAAAGGCATTTAGTAATTTTCAGGCCGAAATTACTAAATGCTTATTTTTATATGCGCGGACAAAATTAATTTATCGACCCTCAACAAAAATCATAGAAAATAGGAGATTAAAATAAAAAGGAGGGTATCAAATGGCGCAAAATTTAATCTACCAAAACAATAAATTTGTGTATGGATTAAAGCGTTTTGTTGTGGATGAAGCGGCTGATGTTGAAAAAATTCGCACAGCTGAACTTGCTCCCGGCAGCACAGCTTTTGTTAATAAAACATCTGATTTATATGTATTCACTGACCGTAACACTTGGGTTAAATAGGCTAAGTCCAGTAGCGGCGGAGGTTCTGGCGGAGATACCCCAACAGACCCAAGTAAAGATAATACATATATTTGGGATGGAGGAAGTATTGATTAAGGTGGTGTGATTAATTGGCTGACGTTTATATGAAGTCAAAGTTCTATTTCAAGCGCGGTAAAGCGGCGTCTTGGACTGAATAGAACGTATTGCTCGGTCCCGGTGAGCCCGGTTTCGAGCTAGACACTGGCAAATTAAAGGTCGGTAATGGCGTAGATAAATGGAATGACCTACCTTATATCAACGCCGACCCAGTAGAGGTAGAAAACGGAGCTTATTTTATTGCGGCAACCGGGTCACTACCCACTGATGCTAAAGATGGCACTTTCTGTTTACTTGATGGAGTTCTTTATGTGCGCGCGAGCGGTGACTGGAAAAAATTGGAAAATAGCGCTGGCGCAATTGAGGTCATAAAGATTTCTGGTGAGGACGCAGATGGCGCGATTAAAATTGGCGATTAGGTCTATGAAACATTCGATGACGCTCTATAGGCAGCTGAAGATGGCGCGACTCTAAAAATTAGCGGCCAATTGGAAAATTTTACCATTTCCGCCGGTAAAAATATTACAGTTAATTTAAATGGCGCTAATATTGTAAATGATAAGGCCAATCCTGTTAAAATTGCTTATAATGCTTCTCTTAATATAGAGGGAGAGGGCGCTATAGAGTGTAATAAACACGGTGCGAGTGTATTAGATAATGATGGAGTATTGAATATCTCCAACGGCACCTTCTCCCGCACTGTAGATGAAAAAGGTAATGGGTATTATGTTCTTCAAAACCACGGTGATATGACCATTTATGGTGGAGTGTTCAGCTCTCCTGGAGGCTTGTCCAGCTTAATCGAAAATGGTTATTATAATTATACGGACACTAACCCCAATCGCGGTCATATTGAAGGACAAAATGCGGCAAATCCTAAAATCGTTATTAATGATGGTACATTTATTGATGGATATACTACTCTTAAAAATGATGATGGCGGAATTGCTGAAATCAATGGTGGTAATTTCTATGGTATGATTTGGCATGTTGGTAAAGTCCTGCGCATTAAAGATGGTTATTTCTGTACTGAGGATGGTTATCCTTGTTTAATGTGTAAGAAAAATAATGACAATCTTAATGCGGGCGAGTGTTATATTAGCGGCGGCGTTTGGGAAACGAACGCTGATGTAGCTATAGGCGCGGTAAGCGGCGGTCCGCTTATTGAAGTATCTGGTGGTAAATTTAATAAAGAAGTTCCCGCTTCGTTCATTGCTACTGGATACACTTAGAAATTATCTGATGATGGTTATTATTATATTATAAAGGAGGGATAATATGCCATTTAATGTAGTTTATGCTCCAAAAGATAAGATAAAACCAAGCATTAGTGATAATACTATCCCCAAGGAAAGCTTAATTCTCACAAATGCTGAAAATCAAGCTGAAGCTTATTATTATGATGACCAAGGTAAATTAAAATACATTACTAAAAAAACATCATTTAAATCCCTAATTGAAGCTCGCACCTGGATAAATAAATATGATTATCGTGGTGAAGTTGTTTCAATTTTTAAGGATAATCAATGGATGCCTTTTATTGTTGATAGTACATAGAGATTAGTCCCTATTCAATAGGGCGAGGATCATTATGATATTATTGATGGTGGAGACGCCTAATTCTTTTTGAGGAGGAATTTTATTTATGGCTGAAACAAAGACCTTAAATACTCGTATTATACTCCGCAATGGCACCACCGCAGAGTGGGAAGCTAGCGAAGTTATTATGAAGGTTGGCGAAGTCGGCATTGATACGGATAAGAAAGAAATTCGTATTGGTGATGGCACTAATAAGTGGCCTTAGCTGAAAATTGCTGGTGCTGATCAACAAGCCATCCAATAGCTGATTGAAAATGCTGAAGATAAATGTGCTTATCTCGACGTAACTGAAGCTAATGAGACTGATGATGCTCTTTTAGCTACCTTAACCGGTGCTAGTCAAGGTGACGTTGCTATTGTTCGTCGTCCTATTACCGGAGATAAACTTTCTTATACTGCTTATGTCTATGCTGAGAATAAGACTTGGAAAGCTATGGATGGCAACTATAGTGCCAAGAACGTTTATTTTGATTCTGATTTTACTTATACTAATGCTATTGGCGCGATTGGTGCTCCTTCTGGTGGCTCTGGTAAACTTACTGCTACTGGTAAGAATGTTGAGGAGTTCCTTGCTTCTATTCTTGCTAAGGAGGCCAATCCTGCTACCACTCAACCCGTGGCTTCTGTAAAAATTACTTCTGGTAATGGTACTTTTGAGATTGGTACTAAGAAGAACATTGCTTATACCGCTTCTTTAAGTACTGGTTCTTATACCTATGGTCCTGCTACCGGTGTTGTTGCTGGTACTGTAACTGCTAGTTTCGATGGTAAAACTCTTGAAGGCGCTACTGGTACTTTTGAGAATATTGTTGCTGATGGTACTAAGAAGCTTACTGTTTCTATTGAGCATAATGAGGGTGCTGTACCCAAGACCAATCTTGGTAATGCTTACACTGCTGGTAAGATTGCGGCAGGCTCTAAGAGCGCTACCGCTTCTCAAACTCTTGTTGGCGTTCGTCATATGTTCTATGGCCCAATGACTACTGATGCTGAGCTTAATAGTGAAAATATTCGTAAGCTTACTCATAATCAAGCTAAGACTGGCGTTATTTCTACTTTTGGTGCTGGTACTGGCGCTGTTAAGGTTGTTGTTGCTGTTCCTAGCACCATGAAAGTTACTAAAGTTCTCATGCCTAGTGCTATGAATGCTGATGCTACCGCTAGTTTCGTCAAACAAGCTGATACTGTTTAGGTTGAGGGTGCTGAAGGATTCGCTGCGGCCGCTTATAATGTGTGGGTTTACAAGCCTGCTTCCATTGACAGCACTGAGACTTATTCTGTAACTATTGGTTAATTGAAGGGAGGAAATATATAATATGGCTACTATTTTAAAAGACGCTGCCTACATGGCGCTTCCTATGAATATCAAGCGTGGCAATCCTATTCCTCTCGATACGACTGCTGTTTGGTATGATAAAACTGAACTTGAAACTTATGCTAAATCTGGTGCTACCGCTTATGTTGGTCAAGTTTTAACTTTAATTGCTGGCGGTAAGGCAGAGGCTTACATGATTAGCAATGAAGCTGGTACTCTTGTTAAGCTTGCTCAAACTACTGCTTCTGGCGATTTAGCTACTGATGTTTCTAATTTACAAACCAAGGTTGATGATCTAACTGAAAAAGTTGGCGCAGCCAAGGAAGGTGAAACTCCTGCTTCTGGTCTTTTTGCTTTAATTGATGAAGTTAAGGCTCTTGCTGAAGGTAAGGTTGCTAGTATTGTCGCGGGTGATAATTCCATTACTATTGCTGGTGATGCTACTGCTCCTACTGTTGCTGTCAAAGTATCTGCCGCTGAAGGTAATGCTCTTTCTTTAGCTACTGATGGTCTGAAGGTTGAAATTCCTGAAGTTAAGGTTCCTGTCTATAGTCTGGCTAAAGATGAGACCGCTGCTGAAGGCGATATTGCTACTTATCATTTAACCAAAGATGGTAAGAATGAGGGCGTTGCTATTAATATCCCCAAGGATTTAGTAGTTACTTCTGGTTCTATTGTTGAACTTGAAGATGGTGCTCTTCCTGAAGGTGTTACTGTTGCTGGCACTTATATTAAATTAATTCTTGCTAATAGTGATAAGCCCATTTATATTAATGTTGGTTCTCTGATTGAGTATGTCACTGGTGGTTCTGGTGAGAATGATGCTATTCAAATCAATGTTTCTAGTGATACTCATAAAGTAACTGCTAGCGTTAAGGCTGGTTCTCTTACTAAGACCATGCTTGCTAGTGATGTCCAAGAGTCCCTTGGTAAGGCCGATGGCGCAGTTCAAACAATTGCTGTTGGTGGCGCAAATGGTACTATTAGTGTTGATGGTAAAGATGTCGCTGTAAAGGGTCTTCAAGATGCGGCTTATGCCACTGTTACTTCTTTAAATACAACTGCTCAAGGCTATGTTGATACCGCTAAAGCAGCATTAGAAGGCACCGCAACTGACACTGATGAGTCTGTTACAATTGCTGGTGCTAAGAAATATGCTGATAAAGTTGCTGGTACGGCGGCTACTAATGCAAATACGGCATTAGCTACTGAAATTGGTAAACTCAAAAATACTGATAAAGCTGTTGATAATCAATTTGTTACCGCAGTTAAAGAAGCTAATGGTATTGTAACTGTTGAGCGCAAAGCGCTCGTTGCTGATAATATTCCTGAGCTCGCTCAAAGTAAAATTAGTGGTCTTGATACGGCTCTTGCTGGTAAGTAGGATAATTTAACTTTCGATGGTACTTATGAAGCTGGTACTAATAATGCTGCTACTGTAAGCACTGTTAATGCTGCTAAAACCGCTTTAATTGGTGATGCAAGTGCTACTACCACTGATGGTAACACTATTGCTGATGTTCGTCGCTATGTTGACGCTAAGACTAAGGGTATTGCTTCTGATACCGCTCTTACTGCTTTAGGTGAGCGTGTTACTACGGCAGAAGGTGAAATTGATACCCTTCAAGAGGCTATTGGCGCCAATGGTTCTGTAACTAAGGCCATTGCTGAAGCCAAGAAAGCTGGCACTGATGCCGCTACGGCTGTTAGCACTCTTGAAGCTGGTAAAGTTAAGGATAATGCCGATGCTATTGCCGCTATTAATAATGCTGAAACTGGTATTTTAAAGCAGGCCAAAGATTATGCTGATGGTAAAGATACCGCCATCGCTGCTGCTAAGAAGGCTGGCGATGATGCTGCGACTGCCGTTAAGACTCTTTCTGAAGGTCAAGTAACCACCAATAAGAATGACATTGCTACTATCAATGGTAAGCTTGGTACTATTCCCGCGGATAAGACCATTACTGATATGATTAGTGAGGCTCAAACTGCTGCTACTTATAATGACACAGAAGTTAGAGGCTTAATTAAGAACAACAAGGATGCTATTGATGTTCTTAAGGGCGGTGACACTATTGATGGTTCAGTTGCTAAGAGCGTTAAGGATGCTATCAATGATTTCGCTACTAAGATGTCTGATGATGGTACGGTTAATACCTTTAAGGAATTAGTTGATTATGTTGCCGCTCATGGTAGTGAATATACTGCTGCTATTGGTGATATTGCGGCTAATAAATCTGCTATTAATACCTTAAATGGTACTGGTGCTGGTTCTGTCTCTAAGACTGTAAATGATGCTATTAGTGGTCTTAATATTGATGATTATGCCAAGAGCGCTGACGTTGAAAGCACTTATGTTAAGAAAAATGGTACTGACCGCTTAATGACTGCAGATGAAGGTACTAAGCTTGCTGGTATCGCTGAAGGTGCTCAAGTTAACGTTATTGAATCTATTAAAGTCAATGGTGTTGCTTAGACTCCTACGGCTAAGGCTGTTGATATTGCTGTTCCTGTTGCTGATGGTACTAGTATTACCTTAACTGGTAATAAACTTAGTGTTAAATCTGTTAATGTTAATCTTCTTGCCCAAACCGAGGGTGATGAACTCATTCTTGATGGCGGACACGCCTAATTAATATAAACCTAGATAAGGGGTCGTTTATCGACCCCTTATTTTTTTTTGGACAAAAACCGCCTATCCATTATAAATAAAATTTATATTTTTATGAGAGTTTGAAATTGATAACTCTTATTGAGACTTTTTACTCTTTTGGAAATGATTATTGAGAAAAAGTAAGGCATTATAAACATAATTATTCCAATAGAAATAGTGTGTTTATAATGCCTTATTTTTTTTTATCCCTTTAAAGAAAGGAGAAGTATTTTATGTCAACAATAAAAGCACGACAAATATAGAAAAATGATACTAGCGCAAATTGGGAAAAAGCTACAAACTTTACTCCTAAACTTGGGGAATTAATTTTATACACTGATTTAAATAAAATTAAAATAGGAAATGGAACAACTAATGTTAATGATTTACCATTTGTAACTGATAATTATGTGTCTAAGTCGGGAGATACAATGACTGGTCCATTAATTGTACCCCAGGTATAGACTGGAACAGATGCCGCAAATTATTTCTAGTGCCAAAAATTCCGTGGACAAGGTAATGCCAATGAATATTATCATGCCATTGATTTTGGATATAATGACCATAATCAAGTTGATTTCCATGAATACGGCGCAATTTGGAATTTCTATAAAAATACTACTGGCACAGCGGATGGAGGAACATTAGTTGCTTCAATTAAAGAAGATGGATTCCATGGTAATATGGCTGATTATACTACTGAAACTTGGACATTCACCCTTGCTAATGGCTCTACAGTTAGAAAAAATGTGGTGATTAAATAATGGATTTAACAGTAATAAAAAATATCACTATTCCAGAAGGAGAAGTAACTAAAATAACATCAAGTGTAAATGGAGTTATTTGGGAAAAAAGTGATTATATAATTGTGCCAATTACTTCTGCTAATTAGATGCCTTGCGCTAAAATTTCAGTTAATGCCGGAGACGTAGTAGTAATTAAATACTTTATTACTTAGAATAAAGGTTATATATATGATGGAAGATTCTGTGGATTAAATTATTATGGTACAGTAGAAGGAGGTAAATATCCTATTTCTGATAGTGATTTAAATAAAGAGTGTACAATTACTCTTAATATCCCTACTACTGGATTTATAACAGTAGGAGCAAATTCAACAATTATTAATCGTGGTGATGATACACCAGGTTAGTTATCTTAGTTCGATGGAGATATTCCTATTGGACGATATATAAAATTTAAAATCAATTAAAGGAAAGGAGATTTTAAATGGCTACTGAAAAAACTTTAAAAGCTCGTTAGATATAGAAGAATGATATTCGAGCTAATTGGGATAAAGCTACTAATTTTATTCCCAAGCTTGGTGAATTGATTTTATATACCGATGAAAATCGCATTAAAATTGGTGATGGTTCTACTACGGTAGTTAATCTTCCTTATCTTACAGAGCAACCATAGGTTATTATAAAAACCTGGACTGCGGCTGATTTCGCATAAGGGGTGATTAAATGGCTTTATATTTTAATGGCACAAAAATTGGTCAAGTTGGTGTAAAATTTGAAGGTACTAATGGTACTGATACTAGTGATGCCACTCTTAATTCTAATGATTAGTTATTGCGTGGTGTTAGCGCTTACGCTAAAGGTGTAAAATATACTGGCACTATTAGCACAGTAAGCGCAGTTACTCCAACTGTCAATCTAGATACTACGACCGGGGTAGTAACCGCAAGTATCACTTAGCCAAAAGGCTATGTTGCTACTTAGGCTACGAAAACCACTACCTTAACGTTAACAACAACGGAAGGTAAAACTATTACGCCTTCTTCAACATCTTAGGTTGCGGTTGCCGCAGACACCTATGTTAAAGATTAGATTAGCATTGCCGCAGTTCCAACAGAGACTAAAACAATTACCGCAAATGGAACTTATACACCAGGCACGGGAAAATATTTTTCTGAGGTAACTGTTTCAATTGCGGGAGATGCTCCAACTTATTAGAGCAAAACCGTTACTCCTACAAGTAGTAAATAGACGATTACTCCTGATAATGGTTATGATGCTTTAAGTTCTGTTGTCGTAAACGCGGTTCCTACTTAGACTAAAATTGCTACACCTAATACAAGCGCGCAAACTATTTCCGCGGATAGTGGTAAATTTTTATCTTCTGTTACAGTCAATGCTATTCAAACCGAAACAAAGACTGTGACCGCAAATGGTACTTATACTCCTACCTCTGGAAAATATTTTTCTAGTGTTTCAGTTAATGTTCCTAGCGGCGGGGGAACAGCCCCATCTTTACAATCAAAAACTGTTACGCCAACAACTTCTAAACAAACTATTACTGCCGATACTGGATATGATGGATTAAGTTCAGTCGTTGTTAATGCTATTAGCACCCAAACAAAAAGCGCAACTCCAACTACATCATAGCAAACCATTTCTGCGGATAACGGTAAATATTTAACTTCTGTAACCATTAGCGCAATACAAACAGAAACCAAAAACATTACTGATAATGGTACATATGCTCCTACTTCTGGAAAGTATTTTAGCTCAGTGATTGTTAATGTTCCATATCAGACTTATCGTACTGGTAGCGGAGCTCCAAGCAATAGTCTTGGTTCTAATGGTGATTTATATTTTGATATGGGGTGAGTTAAATGATTGAGAAAGCTATTCAAGCAGAACGACAATATATACTAGATAGAGTAAATGAAATTGAAACTACCCCACTTATTGATATTTTAAAAGAATATGGATTTGATTCTTTAGAAGAGTATTATAAACAAAAAACAGAATTTGAATTTTCTAGTCTTGATTTCCATGAAATGAATACTACTAGTGATGTTGCGTTTCAAGTAATTGGGCAAATTTTAATGGATGAAAAGCCAATTCTTTTGTTTGAAGACCATGCAACTCCTTTTATTTATCATGGAAATGAAGAATATAATCATGAGGCCGCCGAAAAGCTGGGTATAACTGTTTATGAAGGCGGTTATATGGGTGGGACTATTGTTGGTGGAATTGGAGATTTATCTATTGGAATTTTCTTTCCATCACATATTGAATATCGCTCAAAGTATTTTTTGAATAAGTTGGTTGAAATTTTCCAAAAGCATAATGTGAATGCTGAAATTAATAACAATGATATTATGATCGATGGTAAAAAAGTAATTGGAACTGCTTGTCTTGAAAGTGAGAATTATTATGGATTTGTTGCTTATGTTTCATTTAGTGATAAATCTGAGTTGGTAAAGCAAGTATGCGGCGATGCCATTAAACAACCAGGATTTATTACCGGAATGACGCTTGAAAAATTAGAGGAGGAATTAAGAGAATGGCTACTTTAATTTTACGTCCAGCATCTGATTCTTCTTTAGATCATATTTGTTCTTCTGGATTTAGTGGTTATAATTTAATAAACGAATCTACATCAGATAATGATTCTACATATATTTATCAAACAATTAGTTCTACTGCAAATTCAACAATAAATTCTACTTTTGGACTTTCCAAAAGTTCATTATCTAATATTAAAATTACTTCTGTAAAAATTGTAATGGTTGCTAAAGATAGTGATAGTAACGTTACTTCTTCAGCGTCTGCGGTTTTAAAACAAAATAACACAACTATTGCTACTGCTTCAGCCTCAAGCTTAAAAACTAGTTATTCTACATACACAGGAGCTGGTAATTTATCTTCTTTGGATAATTTAACTATAACAATAACTTCTTCTGGATATAAATCTTCAAGTAAAGATGATAACGGTTATATTCGTATTACTCAAGTTTATGTAGAAATTATTTATGAAGAAACCCAAGCTGGTACTGGGCTATATATAAAATCTAATGGTTCTTATGCGGAAGTTCAGAAGATTTATAAGAAAATTAATGGAGTTTATGTTGAACAAACTGATATAAGCTCTTTGTTTAGTGCATCTACAAAATATAAGAAAGGAAATTAAGGAGGTGGCTAAATGCAAGAAAAGAAAATTAATAACCTTGTAATTAATAAGGTTGAAAATCAATAGACCTATGAAAAAATGAAAACTCAAGGTCTTATTAATAATGATGAACTGTATTTAGTGGGCGGTGGCACCGAGGTCACTAGCGTTAATGGTCAAACTGGTGATATTAATTTAACTGCTGAGGATGTAAATGCTCTTTCAAAGGACACCAAGATTCCCAATAAAACTAGTGATTTAACTAATGATAGCGATTATGCCACTAATACTTCAGTTGATACTAAGTTAAATGACAAAGTTTCCAAAAATGGAGATACCATGACTGGAGCTCTTAAATTTACTAATACTGCGGGCATTCAAGAAAATAATGGTGATTTAGTAGTTGGTAAAATAGATGGCGCTAGAATATCAATATATTATGATTCAATGTCTCTATATAGCTCACATTTTAACTTATCTAGTCCTAAATCAAATGCAGGTGCAACCGTAAGTTTAAATGGAACAAATGCAAAAACAGCCATTGATTTTGGTGATAATTTTACTATTACAAAAGAAGTATCTGATGGAATCCAAATGAAAATTGGCAATGGATTATATCCTATCAGAGTCAAAACTGGTAATATAACACTTGGTGATTCGGGCCCTAACAATAAAGGTTCTTATATTCATAATTTAAAAAATCCCACAGAAGACACTGATGCTGCCAATAAAAAATATGTTGACGATGCCATTGCTAATAATACAGTTGATATTTCAGAAGCAACAACTAGTACTCCTGGTTTGATGAGCGCCGCAGATAAAGTTAAGTTAAATGGTATTGCGGAAAAGGCTAATAATTATACACTACCAGTAGCAAAATCTGATGTTCTTGGTGGTGTTAAATCTGGGGGAGACTTTACTGTTAATAGTTCTACTGGCGTAGTTACAATTAAACACTAGTCTCTTGCGGACTATGCTAAAACTACGGATGTTAATACTTCACTTAATAGTAAAGTTCCAACTACCAGAAAAATCAATAATAAAGCATTAAGTGCAGATATCACATTGTCTGCCAGTGATATTTCTGGTGCAGTACGTTATGATATTGCTTCTCAAGGTTTGACAACTACTTAGAAAGCTAATGCTCGCACTAATATCGGAGCTGGTACCAGTTCATTTAGTGGTAGCTATAATGATTTAACTAATAAACCTACCATTCCAAGCGCAATTACTGAATCTACTGTTTCAGGTTGGGGATTTACTAAGAATACTGGCACTTATTCTAAACCTTCTGATGGTATTCCTAAAAGTGATTTAGCAAGCGCAGTTCAGACGAGCTTGAGTAAGGCGGATACAGCTTTATAGAGTTTACCTAGTCATACTCACAATTATGCGGGTTCTAGTTCTGCTGGTGGGGCCGCTAATAGTGTAAAAACTAATTTGACTATTAAGTTAAATGGTGGTGCAACTGAAGGAACAAATCTGTTTACTTTCAATGGTTCAACTGCGAAAACGATTAATATCACTCCTAGTGTTATTGGGGCAGCCGCTTCTGACCATACCCATAATTATTTACCTCTTAGTGGTGGTACATTAACTGGCAATCTTACTGGCAAATATATTACTGGTACTTGGTTATAGACTACTGCTACTAGTGATAAAGCTGGTAAATTTGCTACGATTGATGATTAGGGCTGGATTTATTATCGCACAGCAAGTGAAGTAGCTAGTGATATTGGAGCTGTAACCGCAGACACATTTGTTGCTTATACTGAAGCTGAAATTTAGACTATGTGGGATAATATTTCTGGTTAATAAAAATTAATATTAATTGATTTATAGCTTTTGGTCTAAAGCTATAAATCAATTAATTAAAAAATTTATTATTAGTAGAAATAATTAAAATTTTATATCTTACTCAGAGAGGAGATAATTAATATGGCACTTTTTAAAATAAGTGGCGGTAATAATAAAACTGCCTTAGACGCAAAACCAAAAGAGGAAGGCCATTGTTGGTATACTTATGGCGATTCTAAGTTTTATATTGACTATAAAGATAGCTCAGGAGTAGTTTAGCGCCAACCTCTTAACGCAGCCGTTGCTGATAATTTAACTGGTAAAAATGATTTAATTTTTTACAATAGCAATGGAGCGCAAACTTTAAAAATTTCGCATGACTCAGGAAATATTACTGGTGGATATCTAACTGGTACTTGGTTATAGACTACTGCGACTAGTAATAAAGCTGGTAAATTTGCTACAATTGATGAAAATGGTTGGATATATTATCGCACAGCAAGTGAAGTGGTTAGCGATATTGACGCCCTTACCTCTACTAATTTCACTCCTTATACCGAAGCTGAAATTTAGAATATGTGGGATAATATTTCTTAAGGAGGGAATTAAATGTAGTATTTAGATGAAACTGGATTTAAAGCCCTAATTAAATTAATAAAAACAAAATTAGTAGCAAAATCTAGATTAAATAATAATTCAATTTTAAAATATGTTTATGGAGATGTTCAAGAGGCATTATCAAATGAAGATTATGTTAAACCCGTGCATTATCACACTAATGCTCAATTAACTAATTATAATTGGTTTTCATATAGTTCAACCGCTCCCACGAATACTAATTTATTATGGATTGATCCAAAAGAGGGATTAAAATATCATGATGGATCTACTTGGGTTATTGTTCCTATCGGTTTCTATGAATCTATTGATACAACAGTAACAACTTACATTCTTTCTGGTGGCGATAATATAGGTTCAGTCACAGTCGATGGAGTAGCTACAACTCTTCCTGCTACAATTGGTGCGGGAGGTTAGGTGGTCATTAAATCAAGTTCTTATAATTCAGATTCTTATACAATGACTCCTAATTCTTCAATTCTAACTACCTATTAGACTTCTAATACAACTGGAACTTCCGCGGTTAAAACAATTTCATTCACCATGCCAGCTTATAATTTAACTGTCGGATTTACAAAGAAAGCAGTTGCCGTAACAACCTATAAGTTAACAAAAGGTTCTAACATATTTAGTATAAAAATTAATGATGTAATTCAATCTTCTACTGTAACTAGCTTCAATGTAGCTGTTGGAGCTACAGTTCAAATTACTAGTGCTACTTTTGATAGTGGCTCTCAAGCAATGACATATAGCGGTACTTCAATTACTACAACTTCTAATACAGTAATTAATAATTAGAGAGTTATTACATTTAAAATGCCATCTAAGGCTGTTACTGTTGGATTTGTTTTAAGTTTAACAGAAAATACTTATACAATAACTTTTGGTGCTGGAGTAGATTTGGTGAGTTAGAATACTCAGGGTACTGTATATGAAACAATAACTAGTGGTACGTCGGTTAAAGCAGGTACTAAACTTTAGGCAAATTACAAGGAAGCTACTATTTGTAAAAAAAATATTTGTTCAAATGATCTATGTTTAAGCCAAAGTTGTGGACAATCAGTAAGTTCTATAGCTGTAGTAGAACCCATGGCAACAACTTATACTTATAGGTTATATCTAACAAATGATAATACTGGTAAAAAGACTTTAATTACTACAACTACTTCTAAACTAATTAGTTTTACAATGCCAGAATATAATTGTACTGTTTCTATAACTCGCACTACTGGCACATGTACGAATATGATGTAATAAAAAGGAGGTTTAATAGATGAAATATTTAGGTAATGTTTCTGTAGTAAATCTTATAAAACTCATTAAATCTAACTTTTTATTAAAAGATGATTTAGCCTCAAATAGTTTAATTAAAGGTGATGGAAATGGGAATTTTTCTACGGCGGTTGCTGGTACAGATTATGCTGCTGTAAATCATACCCATACTATATCTTAGTTAGATAATCAAAAACCATATTATATTGGTACAACTGCCCCTTCTAATACACGATTATTGTGGATTGATACTAATAATGGTTTAAAATTTTATATTAATGGCGCTTGGAAAACAGTACCGTTTGCTTATGCCACTGGTAACTATAAAACTATTACTAATTTAGTTGGATCTATTGGTAGTTTTGAATCTGGAACTTGGAATTTAACAACTGCTGAAAAAACTTATACAAATATTGTTACAGCTCATGTTAAGTATGGAAGTTATTCATTAAGAATGAAGGGTGATACTTCAGTCCAAGAGCGTACATACACTTTGCGTAACTCTTCAGGCTAGTTACAACCTACTTTAATACCAAATCATAAATATTATATACGAGTAGAAACTTATCAAGAATCAAAAACAGGGTCTTGTGATATTTATTGGCCAATAGCAGAACCATCTATGTTTGCTGGTTAGAATGGGGCTGCAGGATAGTGGAATATCTGCTCAGCGGTTGTTGATCGCAGTTCTTTTAGTGCTGGTGCTTAGTCTATGCGTATTGATTATAATAATTCAGGTACTGATGGAATGATGTATTTTGATGGATTAATACTTGTTGATTTAACGGCCGATTTTGGAGAAGGATTAGAACCAGATAAAGCTTGGTGTGATAAATATATTCCTTACACCGATAGCACCATTAAAACAACAGCCCCTTGGTTTTGAGGTGATTGAATAATGAAATATATTAATGAAAATGGTATTAATTTTTTATTTACTAAAATAAAAAATTTATTTGTTCCAAAAAGTTAGGGAAATAAATAGGGTATTTTAAAAGGAAATGGTTCTGGCGGATTGAATGTGGCTACTGGTTTTTCAGGTAAAGTAACTACTTCTTCTACTGGAGATTATGTTTTACCTTCACATACTCATACTTGGGATACATTCCCTGATTTAAAAACGATTTATTTTGGAACTACTATTCCAAGTGATACAAAAGTTTTTTGGGTTGACCCAAATGAAGGGGTAAAATTTTATACGGGCTCTGCTTGGAAATTAGTACCAGGAGCATATAAATGAATCAATTTGAAGTTCCTTATAATTTCCGTGCTGATTTTATTCCTTTATTAAAACAATAGAAAAATTTAATTCCTTATATTAAATTTTTCTATTTACCTTGCTTTTCTAATGAAGAAGCATTATGTACTCGTCAAGATTTATATATTTTTCATAATTTATTTCCAAAAACTTGGGAAGATTATATAAAACATATAAAAAAATTGTAGGAAATTGCTCCCGTTGCTATTTTAATGCAACGGGGCAATATTTTCCTAAATACAATAGAAAAATATTATTCGATTGGTGTGCGCAGATTTATCCTTTCAGATGAACGACTTGCGCAAATTTTAAAAAAATAGTATAATAATATTATAATAATTCTTACTTTAACTCGTTGTTTATCTTTTGAAGATTTTTTCTCATTAGATTTAACAATGTATGATGAAATTGTTTTACCATTTAATTTTTGTAGATAGTTATAGTTAATTGAACAATTACCTAAAAAATATAACTATTCTATACTTGTTAATTCAGTTTGTTATTACAAATGTTCACAATGTTAGAACCATTGGTTTATGAAGGCTAATAGTGAAGAAGAATTTATTAAAAAAACTACAAAACTATTAGAATCTTATTGTCATTCACCATATTTTCCTCATAATAATGAACGAATTAAAATTGAACCTGGTGATTTAAAATATTTTGAACCATATGTTCAAACATTTAAATTGGTAGACAGAATAGATACAAGTGAAGAAATTATTAATCATTTAAAAGAATATGTAAATAACTATAATAATCCAGTAATTCATTCAAAGGATTATTACTGTTTAGGATAAAAAGGAGATTTATAAAATGAAGAATATTCTTGCTACAATTGAAGTGCCCACAGATTTAGTTAATTATCTTGAGTCTTTACATTATGAAACTAATTGTCGTTCTAGTCTTTTAGCTTTTATGATTAGTAAAGATATGGGTAATAATCCTTCATTTAAGAAATATAATGATGAATATCGCGAATTTTTTATGAAGTATGAAATTGCCAAGCAACAGCTTTATAATGATTATGTCAAAGCTGATTGGGATGGTCAAGATGTAAATTGGGAATTGAACTTTTTTGATAAGAAAATTTATATTACGGAGAATTAAACATGGAAAATATGGAGAGCTATCAAGATTAGATGGTTCGTCTATTTCCAGAAGAAGCTAATGAACCTATTCAATTTAATGGCAAAGCCATGAAATGTATTACATTCTAGGTTACTGAAAATTGTAATTTACGCTGTTCATATTGTTATCAGCATGAAAAACGTAATAATAGAATGACTTTTGATATTGCCAAGCGATTTATTGATATGTTATTGGCTTCAGATGAACGTACTAATCAATATATTACCGCGGATAAAGTCTAGGGCGTTGTACTTGATTTTATTGGTGGAGAACCTTTTCTTGAAATTGAATTAATTGATTAGATTTGCGACTATTTTTTACAAAAATGTTTAGAATTACATCACCATTGGGCAACAAGATTTAGAATTAGTATGTCTACTAATGGAACATTATATTTTGAGCCTAAAGTACAAGCTTTTATTAAAAAATGGAATGATTTTTTGTCTCTTGGAGTAACAATTGATGGAAATAAAAAACTTCATGATGCTTGTCGATTGGATTCTGAGGGTAAACCAACTTATGATAGAGCTATGGCTGCAGTATTAGATTATCGTAAAAATTTTAATCCAATTCCTGGATCTAAAATGACTATTGCTCCTGGTAATGTTAATTTTGTTTATGAGGCATTAATTTCTATGATTGAAAATGGTTATAAACAAATTAATGCGAATTGTGTTTATGAAGAAGGTTGGACTGTTAACCATGCTAAAATTCTTTATAACCAATGTAAACAAGTTGCCGATTATTTAATTGATGGAAATTTAGTTGATGATATCTATATTTCTTTATTAGATAAAGATATGTGTGGTCGCCCATTAACTGAGGATGATAATTAGAATTGGTGCGGAGGCACAGGCTTAATGCTAGGGGTAGATTGGAAAGGAGATATTTATCCTTGTCTACGCTATATGGATAATTCTATTTGCGGAAAACAACCTCCTTATATCATTGGTAATGTTTATGATGGCATTATGCAAACACCTGAAGAAATTGAAAGAGTAAAATGTCTTGAATGTATTACTCGTCGTTCTCAATCGACAGATGAATGTTGGAATTGTCCAATAGCCATGGGATGCGCTTGGTGTTCTGGCTATAATTATGAGGTATTTGGTACACCCAATAAACGAGCAACATTTATTTGTGAAATGCATAAAGCTCGTGTATTAGCAACATCTTATCTTTGGAATAAATGGTATAATGATAAAATGGTTGCTGAGCGTTATCCATTATATATTCCATAGGAATGGGCTGAAAATATTATTTCACATGAAGAATATCTTTATTTAAAAAAATTATCTAAAGAATAAAGGAGAGGATAGTTTTGAGCACTATGATTTCTCCCGAACGCTTTTTGGAATTGAAAAGTAAAGTTAAAGCTGAGTGCCAACGCCGTAATGGAGTTGGCACTGTTGCTAGCACATATGGTGGTACTGATTATGATTTTTCAACTACTCCAAAAGCTGGTGGATAGATAAAAAGTGAATATTATACAAAAAACGCGGTCCCGCTTAATGCTATTAGTGGAGATATTGACACTTAGGCCGGTGTAATTCAAGATAAAGAAATAACTACAATGGAAGAAAAAGTAGTTACACTTGCCGCTATTGATGCTCAAGTAACTCAAGTAAATACTGGATGCGCCGCTAGTTGCACCGGATTATGTGCTGGTGGTTGTCATACTGGATGTTCAGGGTGTGGTGGTTCATGCTCTAATAACTGCTCAGGTACGTGTTCTGGTGATTGTAACACTACTTGTACTACTTCTTGTGGCTCTGATGGATGTACTAATTCTTGTTCAGGCTGTACTGGATGCGGTACTATATGTTCCAATAGTTGTTCTGGTGGTTGCAAAGATGATTGTAATACAACTTGTACTGGTGGTTGTACTGACGCTTGTAAAGGATGTAATACTGTTTGCGGTACTACCTGCACTCCTAATTGTAATTATTGGTGTAAAGGTTCCTGTGGGAGTGGTTGTGGAACAAGTTGTAGTAACAATTGTTCTGGCAGTTGCTCTACTGACTGCGCTAAAGCTTGTGCAAAAAATTGTTCTGGAACTTGTAGCAGTTCTTGCGGTAGTGGTTGTGGAGGTAATTGTGGTACTCAATGTACTAGTACCTGTAAAGGAACTTGTACAGGTTGTTCAACAACATGCAGTGGTTCTTGTAAAGGTAAAGTAAGATCTTCAACTAGTTAAGGAAGATTAAATAATGAAATAAGGAGATGGAAAAATATGGTAAAAAGCAATTCAATACCTTTAACAAAATGCCGTCTCAAAATTATAAATAATTCATCTCTCTAGAATATGCGCACTCTTTGGTCTAAATATGGTGGCCCTAATAAAATTCTTATGAATGGGCCATTCTTTTCTTTTTCCACATATAAACCAATGGTACATATGAAGATAAATGGTAAAGTAATTTATAAACCTGCTTATAAAGAATATGGTATTGCTTGGAACGAGGGAGAAACTCCTGTTTGGACCCTCCTTCCAACAGATAAGTATGATAATTATTTTACTAATACAGTAGTCATTCCCAATGGCCAAAAGAGAGTAAATCTAAGTAGCCATGTAGACGCAGATGGTACTAAATCTAGACCGCGCTATACTTCGCGTCCCGCATTTGGTTTCAAGGGTAATAATTTTATGACTTACATGAAATCAAGTGGCCTTAGTTTATGGGGTCTACAAGACCTTCTTTATCGTTCAGGATGGAAATACGCACTTGTAGGCGACGGTGGTGGTTCAACCGCATATCGAGATTCAAAAACTGAATACTATACGAGCCGCAAGATTCCTTATTGGATTTTAATAACTATTGGAGACAATAATAAAGAACTTACTTCCTCGGATAAATGTCCATATAAAGAACCTACTATTCTTATTGAATAGGGCAGTAAAGGTGAAGGAGCTAAATGGATATAGTGGCATCTTTGGAAATTAGGTTATCTACCTAATGAAAAAGAAGTTGATGGCGTTTTTGGATCTAAATCTGCATTTGCGCTTCTTACATTCCAGAAAAAAGTATTTACTCGAGAAAAAGATTGGGATGGTAAATGCGGTCCTGCAACTCGAGCAAAACTTAAAAATACTCTAAGTTGACAAAATAAAAAAATTATTGTATAATAATATTAAGAAGATAAAGAAAGAAGAAAATAGATGATAAAATACGGCCCCTTATTAAAACCTATAACTAATATTTGTTTGAATTTAACAGATGCGTGTAATTTAACTTGTCGTTATTGTTTTGTTCAACAAAAGCCAAATTATACAACATTAGATACAGCAAAACGAGCATTACATTGGCTACATGAAAATAATGAAATTGTTCAAAAAGAATATGATGATGCCAATGTTCCTGCTATTGTGTTTTTTGGTGGTGAACCTACTCTTTTATGGGATTAGATAATTGTTCCATTAGTAGAATACTCTAAAGAGCAAAATTTATTTACTGATTTTTCTATGACTTCTAATGGCACTTTACTAACTAAAGATAAAGTTGATTTTTTAGTAAATAATAATATGGGTTTAATGTTATCATGTGATGGTAATAAATTAACACAAGACTATAATCGTCCAACAAAAAATGGAACAAGTAGTTTTGATTTATTATATCCTAATTTAAATTATATAATTAATCAATTTCCTAACATTAAATTTCGTTCAACTTTAATCCCTGATACAGCGCAATATGTGTTTGATAATATAATGTTTGCTAAAGATTAGGGTTTTAAAAATATTCAAATTGAAATAAATCAATTTGAAGAATGGCCAAGAGAAATAAGAGAGATTGTGAATTAGGAAATTGAAAAATATACCAATTATATTATTGATTGTATCGATAATAAAATTGATTTTATTTCTTTATTTTCTTTATAGGAAGCATTTCGTACATTAATTTTATTCCCTATATATAAACAATTCCTCGATTAGAATCCAATTCCCTTTTTAAGTGGTAATGAATGTTTTCGATGCGGTTTGGGTAATGGATATGGTTCTATAAATTATAAAGGTGATATTTTTAGTTGCCAAGAAATGCCTAGTCGTACTAATGAAAATGAAATATTTTATTTAGGAAATATTTTTACTGGAATTGAACAAAGTAGAATAGAATTATTACAATCGACATTTCTCAATCGAGTAAAAACCAATTATAATTTTGAGAATGAAGAAAAATGTAAAAATTGTGCTGAACGATTGACTTGTCGTATTAATTATTGTCCTATTAATAGCTATATTAAGTATAAAGATTTTGGGGCAATTCCTGATGCTTGGTGTTGGTGGCAATAGTTAATGATGTCTCAAGCACAAATATTGTTCGATAAATTTTATTATACTAAAAATAAATTTTTTATGACTTATTTATAGAAGTTAGGATTAATTAGTAATATAGAATAAAAGCTATATCGCTTGGACGGCAAATAGTTTAACTGTTTGCCGTCTATTTTTTTAAAGAGAAAAAGGTGTTTGGAAATGAATGAACAATTAAAACCTATCACACATATTTGTTTTAATATTACAGATGATTGTAATTTAAAATGTACTTATTGCTTTAATCATTAGCAACCACATTATACCTCATTAGAAATCGCAAAGGATGTAATGCGTTGGTTATAGAAAAATACGAAACTTTATCAAGAACAAACTGGCGAAAAAAAAATTCCCTCTGTTGGATTCTTTGGTGGTGAACCTACTTTACTATGGAATTAGATAATTGTTCCAATAGTAGAATGGAATAAAGAACAAGGATATAAATTTAGTTATGGTATTACTACTAATGGCACCTTACTAAATGAAGATAAAATAAAATATTTAAAAGAAAATAATATAAATGTTTTATTGTCTATGGACGGCGCGCGAGCTACTTAGGATATTAATAGACCTTGTCGCAATGGGTAGAGTAGCTATGGATTAGCTAGTAAAAATATTCCGTGTCTATTGGAAAATTTTCCCAATACAATGTTTAGGTCTACTATAAGCCCAGCAACCGCGGACCGCACTTTTGAAAATATCGCTTTTGCTGGTGATTGCGGATTTACTCGTGTATTTAGTATTATCAATGTATTTGAAGAATGGAACATGGAAGTACGACAAGCGTTAAAAAATGAATTAAGAAAATATTCATTATATTTTATTAATTGTTGTCGTAAAGAAGAGCCATTCATTATTTTTGATAACCTTGAAAGTATATTTTTAAGTATTATTAAAAATTATAATAAACAAAAAGAATCTATGTGTTTAGAATGTCCAGGATGCGGACTTGGTGATGGATATGGTTCGGTAAATTATAAAGGTGATGTTTTTACTTGTCAAGAAGTAGCATCTTATGGAACAGAAAATAATATTTTTTACTTAGGTAATATATATGATGGTATTAATATTCAACGAGTAAAAAATTTACAAAATATATTTCATAATCAATTAAATAATCAAACTCCATTGTCATTAGAGAAATATCCTAATTCAATCAAGTGGTTTAATAAAGAAAATTATTGTCCTGTTGATAATTATTTAATAAGTAATAATTTTACTCAATTCCCCGATTCACTCTGTTGGTGGTATGAAATGTTAGTTGATGAAGCATATTTTATTTTTAATGTATTATTCCATCATTAGAATCAATTTTTTAAAAATTATCTAAATAAAATCATAGGAGGTTCCAATGATGAGTAATTTAGAAGAAATAAAAAATGAAGTAAGTCAATAGATTGATGATTTAAAAAATAATTCAAATATTTTACAAAATATACCTCAATACACTGATGCAGGACCAGATTGTGGTAATAGTTGTATGACTTCATGTAAAGGTAAATGTTCAAAAGTTTGCGCAGACTCTTGTTTAAGTGATTGTACAAAAAGTTGTGGTACTACTTGTAATAAAGGATGTGCTTTAACTTGTTCAACCAATTGTACTGGCACTTGTAGTGACACTTGTAAAGGTACTTGTTCTGGTACATGCCGAGGAGGATGTAATAAACAATGTACAGATACTTGTACAGCAAATTGTTCATTAACTTGTAATACTACTTGTAAAGGAAACTGTTATGGTGGATGTAGTACAGGATGTAAAGGAAAGTGTCTAACAAAATGTTAGACTTATTGTCAAAATCAACAAATTTATAGTGAGAATATTGGTTCAAAATTTTCTTGGCGAAAAACTCCAACAAAAGATAATATAATTGAAATTTGGGCAGAAGATTGGAACACTCTTGCTTCTTATGTTGAAGCGGCTGGACCATATTGTGGTGGTGGTACCATTTCAATCACTTCAGTTAATCCAGATGAAGAAATTTATGCTTCTGATTTTAATTCTTTAGATGCTGGTATTGGTAAAATTAACAAAAGAGTTGGAGAAAAAACTGCTAAAATTGATTATTTATATGCAAGTGATTTTCAAGGATTAGCTAATAATTATAATACCGCAACAATAAAATGCGGATAGACTTGTAATTAGAAATGGGATAAAAATGAATCTAGTCCAAACCCTAAATGTAAAGATTAGAGTGTTTCTGCTTGTACTCAAACAGATGGGTTATAAAAAATTTGACAAAATAAAAAAAATATTATATAATATATATAGAAAGTTAAGGAAGAGATTAAATGAAAAAAATCTCTTCCTTGACAAAATAAAAAAAATATTATATAATATATATAGAAAGTTAAAGATGCTGGATTAGCTCAGCGGCAGAGCGAGCGCCTTGTAAGCGCTAGGTCGAGGTCTCGGAATCCTCATCCAGCCCCAGTAGCACAAAATAATTGGGAGTGGTAAAATGGATATTTAGATAGATAATTTTTTCTGCCTTAATTAGAATAATTATGGATTACCTCTTGATTGTTCTCTTACTTCTATTACTGCGGTTTTATTTAATAAATTTGGCCGTAAAAGTAAATATACAGTAAAAGATATTTATAATCAAGTAGAAAAAATTGCTTCAGAAAAATATTTTTATGAAGGAACTAAACGTGGAACTTGGTCTTGTTTTATTCCTTCTATTTATTCTTAGGCAGCAAATAATCTTTTCCAATAGTAGAGTAAAATGCGGACTTGTATTGGAAAAGGTTTAGGATATTGTTTTGAAACAATTAAAAAAGAAATTAATAAAGGAAATCCTATTATTTTAAATATTAGCAAAGATAAAGGTAATAAGTATAATAATCATACTATTACTATTATTGGATACGATTCAGAAACACAAAATTTAATTGTTAATGATAATTGGAAAACAAAAGCAGTAAAGTATAAGTATAGTAATATACCATTTATTTCATCAATTTGTATTTTAAAGTAAAAAGAAAGGTTTGTATAATTATGAAGTATTCTCTGGATAAGTATAAGTATCATTGTTTTACTGATAGTAAGGGAGCGCCGACTGTGGTTGCGGTTTCCACCTATGCCGGTCGCACAGTGAGAGGTATTGCTAAGTGTGATCCGCGTGATAATTATTCTCTTGATGAGGGTAAGAAGCTTGCGGCGGCACGTTGTAATGCGAAGATTAGCACTAAGCGCATGAAGCGAGCCTATGGTAAGATGATTGAAGCTGGCCGCCAGCTTGACGAGGCTCAGGCCTATTATGAAAGAATGCGGACTTATTTCAATGATGCTTCTAAGGAAAGCGCATTTGCCGCTAATGAAGTTGATTGTCTGATTAAGGAGATGTAATTCTCTGGCAGCCTGGAAAGACAGGCATATCCGCAGATATCGAAATGGTTATAACGACCTAGCCTTGAAAGCTTGTGTGTCGGCGTTGAACCGACCTGGGGGTTCGAATCCCTCTCTGCGGGCCATATTATCAAACTGAGTGGCTGTGTCAGTTATATAAATGATGTTAATAACATTATTTCAATTACTATAACACAATTATATAAAGGAGGATTTATATGAAATCTAATTCTCGTGCTTATAATAGAGATGTTTCTCGTAGAAAGGCACTTAGACGGAAACGTATTTCAAAGGAAGTAGATGGTATTACTTATCCTGCTTTACATTGTTATTCCAAGAATAAGATTCATTGTAGCTGCCCGATGTGTTCAGCTAAGTCAAAGAATCGTGGAGCTAGACGTAAGCGCTCTTGGAATTGGGAACCAACTTATAATTGGAAAATTTCTGATTGGCGCAAAATTGAAGCGATGAATGCTGATATGGAGGAGGCGAACGTGTAAAGTAAAATTACTTTACACCAGCACATGGGAAAAGCAAAGCGTAAATAGTGTCCTGAACCTCCTAAGTATTTTGATTATGCTACTGATAATTGTTATAAATGTAAACATCGTAATTGTTGTGGCGGCTGTAAGATTTTAAAAGAATATATTGCGATTAATTAGAAAATTTGACAAAATTTAAAAATTATGGTATAATAAAAATATAAAATAAAGGCACAAACAGCAAATTTAAAAATATTCTTACCAAAATAAAGGACTTGACTGATAATCAAGAAAAATTTATGCCTTGAAAAAATTATTGACAAAATTTAAAAAATTTGTTATAATAATTATAGAAAAATTAAATAATAAGTGCTATGAGATTTATATGAGAGTATAAATAGCAATAGTTAAATGGAGTGTAAGGAACAGCTTATTATTGATTTCGATATCCGGTCTTACGGCGAGTGGTGGAATGGTAGACACCCCAGACTTAAAATCTGGTGAGCGAAAGCTCGTGCGGGTTCGAGTCCCGCCTCGCCGACCAAAAACCTAATTAGGTTAGCAGCTAATAACTGCGGCTTACCTGTCCCAAGGAGAGTATTTTAATAATTGTGTTTAGGGATAATACAAGAAAATATTGGGAATATCTCTTTATTATATTCCAGGAGGTCAAAGAAATGAGCAGAAGCTATAAAAAAACAGCTTATTGCGGCGACCGGAAAACTAAAAGCAAGAAACGTCTTGCTAATCGTGCGGTGCGCAATTATTTCAAAAGGAATCCTGAAATTGTAATGAATTATCGTGAGTTTAAAAAAATTTTTGATTCTTATGATATTTGTGATTATTATTGGTTAGAACCTAATTTTGAATCATGGGCGCAAACGCAATTAAACATTTGGTATTTTTGGCATGAAAATGGTTTAACTAAAAAACCTTGCCCTACTAAAAAAGAATTATATAATCACTATATGAAATATTATAAAAGAAAATAATGCGGGATTAGTGTCAGTGGTTAGCACGAGTGCCTTCCAAGCATTAAGGGTCGGTTCGAGTCCGATATCTCGCTCCATAGGGCCATCCAGCAATTTGACTTATAATCAAATAGGTCGCTAATAGTATTTTACAATACTAAAAAGGGATTGATGAAAGTTTTCTTTCTTCTACATAGGTTAATCGTCTTGTTTAGTAGATGAGAAGGGTTAGGCTCTAGAATTTAATAATCTATTCTTTGGGAACAACAAGAGATTAATTTCTCAAGTAAAGACTGGAACAGCAAATTTAATTTTTAAAATTATTATTTTATATATCACATATAAAAGGCTTAATTGGATAAAAACCATCCAGTCTTGTTCATTAATTAAATATTGACAAAATATAAAAAATATTATATAATATATTTAGAACGTTAAGAAGTCAATTTATTGACGTTTTTGTATGCGCCGTTAGCTCAGCCGGCTAGAGCACCGCCCTTTTAAGGCGGGTGTCCCGAGTTCGAATCTCGGACGGCGCACCATATGCGGGGCTAGGCTAAAGGTAGACCATCAGCGTTAAAAGGCTGAAAAAGCGGTTCGAATCCGCAGCCCCGCGCCAATAATAAATTTTATGTTTTATGGTATATTACATTAAATGACATACAATGAGACGATACCAAGACTTTAGTTCGTTACAGAGGGGTGACTGAATGTCAAATCCCCTTATGTCATTTATTTGGGTCTTTAGTTTAATTTATAATAACATTTGATTTTTAATCAAGGGATTCAAAATTTGAATTTCTGAAGCTATACCAATAATAAGGGAATGTGGCCAAATTGGTTAAGGCTCTCAACTTATAATTGAGGAATTGGTGGTTCAATCCCACCCATTCCCACCATAGTAAAGATGCATACAGCTATTTTTGCTTACATAAAGCGCTTAATTTGGGATTAAGAAGAATTTAGCATCTTGTTTGTTTATCGCCATGTAGCCAAGAGACTAAGGCAGAGGACTGCAACTCCTCGACCGTTGGTTTGATTCCAACCATGGCGTCCAATTACCTCTATGGTAATGCTTCCTTTCTTTTGAATAATCCCAGTCTTAGTAAAATAAGGCTGGGATTATTATTATATTTGACAAAAATTAAAAATTTGATATAATATATTTAGAAAATGAAAAAGAAAATAAATTAAAAACTTCTCGAAAGGAGTAATTTAAATGGCATTAACTGAGAAGGGACAAATGGCTCTAAAGTATGTAAATAAATATTTTGATAATACCATGACTTTTTCAGCCAAAGATCTTTCTGATAAATGTGGTGAAAAAATTGTTGCGGCTACATTAAATAGCGTAGCAAATAATGGTTATTTGGAAAAACTTGGCGGAAGTCCTATTTTATATCGTCCTGTTGCAGATTTTACTTCTTTAATTCAAAATTTGGAAAATGAAAATAAAAAAGGCTGCGATAATTCCAGTTTACGTACTGCAAAAAGAATTAAAAATGATGAATTTTATACTCGCTATGAAGATATTGAAGCAGAGGTTATGAAATATCGCAAATATTTTAAAGATAAAATTATTTATTTGCCTTGTGATGACCCCGCTGAAAAAAAGAGTGAATTTTGGTCATTCTTTGTGAATAATTTTGATGCTTTTGGATTAAAGAAAATCATTGCCACTCATTATGATGAAAACAGTAGGGCATATAAAATTTGGATTGATGGCGATACCACTGGAGATGGATTTGTAGATGATGGTGATGCCATGCAAGAGTTTTTGAATGGAAATGGCGATTTCCGCAGTCCAGAATGTATCGAAATTATGCGTGAATCTGATATTGTTATTACTAATCCTCCTTTTAGTTTATTCCGTGAATTTGTTGATACATTAATGAAAACAAAAAAGAAATTTCTTATTATTGGTAATCAAAATGCTTTTACTTATAAAGAAATTTTTAAGTTAATTCGTGAAAATAAAATTTGGACTGGATATAATATGGTAAAAAAATTCTACCAACCTGATAGAAGTATTAAAGAATTTGGTAATGTTTGTTGGTTTACAAATATGGAAACTTCTAAGCGGAATGAAGAATTTATTTTTACTAAAACTTATAACACAATTGATTATCCAAAATATGATAATTATGATGCTATTGAAGTAAGTAAAGTAGTAAATATTCCTAAAGATTACTATGAAACAATGGGAGTACCTATTACTTTTCTTGATAAATATAATCCTAATCAATTTGAAATTCTTGGTGATAGCAGATATCATGATGGTAGTGATGTTGCTAATGATATTAATTTTATCAATGGTAAAGGATTATATAGACGTATTCTTATTCGTCGAAAAATTGAAAATTAAATAAAAATATTATATAATAATTATTCAAAATAAAGCTAAAGTTAATTTATTATAAAGTGCTTGAAAGGATTTATTATGGAAATTAAAAGAACTGCTATTACCATTCGTAATCTTTGTGAAGGTTATATTAATGACACTGAATCTGATATTGAAAAAGGCGTTTATGCGTATGGAGGAAAGTTATGTGTACGTCCTGCGTTTCAGCGTTCATTTGTGTATGATGCAAAACAGGCTAATGCCGTTATCAATACCGCACTTAAAGGATTCCCACTTAATGTAATGTATTGGGTTGATAATGGTGATGGAACTTATGATTGTCTTGATGGTCAGCAGAGAACTATTAGTCTTTGTAATTTTGTTGATGGAATTACCAGTTTTGAAGGTTCTTGGTTAAATAACAAAAAGAATTATATTCATACAATTAAGCGCATTAATTCCGAACTTTATGAACGGTTTATGAATTATGAGCTTGAAGTTTATATCTGTAAAGGCACCAAAAGTGAACAAATGGAATGGTTTAAAACCATTAATATCGCTGGTGCTGAACTTACTACTCAAGAACTTCGTAATGTAAATTATGTAAGTCCTTGGCTCACTGACGCAAAGCGTTATTTTAGTAAAGCAAATGCAACTTCTAGTGCAAAATGTCCGGCTGAACGAATTGGTGATAAATATACCAATAAAAATGCTAATCGTCAGGAACTTCTAGAACAGGTAATTAGTTGGCGAATCAATAGTAAGGATGATGCTGATATTTGTCAATATATGGAAGATCATATGCACGATAATAACGCATTTGATTTGTGGAACTATTTTAATAATGTCATTAATTGGATTGAAAAAATTTTTCCTGGTACTTATGATAAAGGTATGAAAACCGTTAATTGGGGCAAACTTTATAATAATTATCATGATGAAGAACTTAATCCTGATGAAATCCATGATAAATTTGAAGAATTAAATAATTACAGAGCATCTAAAGAATTGGATGTCTCTGTTGCTAAAATTGTTGAATACTGTATTACTAATGATGAAACTCTGTTAAAGCATCGCACTTTTAGTGAATCTCAGCGAACAGCACTTTATAATCGTCAGAAGGGTATCTGTCCCGATTGCGGCCAGAACTTTTTAAAAAATGATATGCAAGCTCATCATATTGTACCTTGGTATAATGGTGGTCTTACTGAATTGTCAAATGGAGTAATGCTTTGTAAAGAATGCCATACTCAGCGTCATCTATAATATTTGACAAAAATTAAAAAATTTGATATAATATTTATAGAAAGTTAAAGAATAAATCAAATTACGGTCTTGTTCCAAAAGACTAAGAGAAAAAGGAGATTTATATGCCTAATTTTATGAACGCTCTTGAAAATGCTACTAATTATACTTCCACTTTGAACGGTGCGGTGACTCATAAGTCTACGCTTAATTCTCTGCTGGATATGTTTGCTATGGGTGGTGCTTATCGCCGTCGTAGTGATGAAGATTGTATCTTGCTCTTCTCCAAGGCTCTCAAGGAGGATGAGATTCACGCACTTCGTTGTCTCTTCTATCTTCGTGATATTCGCGGAGGCCAGGGCGAGCGTCGTTTCTTCCGAGTTTGTCTGAAGTGGTTGGCGCGTACTCATCCTGAGATGGTTCGCCGTAACCTGACTCATATTCCTGAGTTCGGTCGCTGGGATGATCTGTATGTGCTGGATAAGACTCCTCTGGAAAATGATGCTTACCAGTTTATTAAGGAGCAGCTTGCTCTTGATGTCCAGTCTAAGACTCCCTCTCTTTTGGCTAAGTGGCTGAAGTCTGAAAATACCAGCTCTGCTGATTCTCAGTATCTTGGTATGAAGACTCGCAAGTTCCTTAATATGACTCCTCGCCAGTATCGTAAGACTCTTTCCATTCTGCGCAAGCGCATTAATGTGCTTGAGCGCCTTATGAGCGCCAATGAGTGGGATAAGATTGAGTTTGATAAGATCCCCTCTAAGGCAGGTATGAAGTATAAAAATGCTTTTGCTCGTCATGACATTGAGCGTGCTAAGGCCGGTGCCCGCACCTATGAATCTTTTGCCAAGGATGAAACTACTAAGGTTAATGCTAAGGCATTGTATCCTTATGAGTGCGTTAATGAAGCCTTTAAGGTAATGGGCTGTAAGAATATGTGGGGCTATCGTGATAGAAGCGTAGCTCTCGATGATACTCAGCGTCTAATGGCCAACAAGTATTGGGATAATCTTACTGATTATTTCCAGGGTAAGACCTTTAATGGTATTGCTCTAATCGATACTTCTGGCTCTATGTTCGGCAATTCTGCGGATGCGCCCTTAAACATTGCCGTATCTCTCGGTATGTATTGTGCTGAGCGCAATAGTGGCCCTTATGCTGGTAAATTCTTGTCCTTTGAATCCACTCCCCATCTCATCAATGTCGAAGGTGTTGATTTCTGCGATAAAGTTTATCGTATCAGTGGTACTGCCTGGGGTGGTTCTACTAACGTGGAAGCCGCATTTGACCTACTTCTTCAGACCGCAATCCAGAATCATTGCTCCCAGGAAGACATTCCTGAACATTTGTTGATTGTGAGCGACATGGAATTTAATTCTTGTGTTCGCGCAAATAGTTATGGCAAACCTAGCGATACCTTAATGGAAAAAATCACTGCTAAGTGGAATGCCTATGGATATAATTGTCCGTCTTTAATTTTCTGGTATGTTAATTCCTGGCAAAACAATATCCCAATGACTACCAAGAATGGTATCACTTATGTAAGCGGTTCCTCTCCTGTGCTTTTTGAGCAAATTCTTAGTGGTAAGAGTTCTATCGACCTTATGCTCGATAAGATTGATAGTGAACGTTATCTCTGTATTCACTAATTATAATTACGATTTATGGGCAGAAATGTTTAAATTTCCGCCCATAAATTTTATAATAATTAGAAGGAGATGATATCATTGGATATAAATAATTTACCTACTATTAAATTATCTACTCGTCAAAAAGATTACACAAACTAGAAAAAAGGATAGCTTACATATTTAAAACCTTCAAAAATTGTTAACAATCGCACTTATTGGTGGATGTAGTGTGATTGTGGTGAAATTATTGAAAAACGAAGTGACAATGATGCTACATGCTGTCCTAAATGCTCCAATAGACATAAAAGTGAATTAATGCAAGGTAAAAATGCCAGTGATTTAACTAATCAAAAATTTACTCGATTAACTGCCCTATATATTAAAGAACGTAAAAATAAATAGATTATTTGGCACTGTAAATGTGATTGCGGAAACGAATGCGACGTAATATCAACCGCATTATTAAGTGGAAACACAAAATCATGTGGATGTTTAAAAAAAGAAAAGGCTTATTTTAATAAATATAAAAGTAATTTACAAAATCAAAAATTTGGTCATTTAACAGTTTTAGAAGAAACACCTGAACGCCAATATAATAAAATTATTTGGAAATGCCAATGTGATTGTGGAAATATTGTTTTTCTTAATACTTCTTAGTTAACTCAAGGCAACAACATTTCTTGCGGATGTTAGAATCAATCATTTGGCGCACAAAACATAGAAAAAACTCTAAAAGAAAATCATATCTCTTATAAAAAAGAATATACATTTAATGATTTACCAGGTCATAGATTTGATTTTATTATATTTAATTCACAGAATCAAATTATAAGAATTATTGAGTTTGATGGAGAACAACATTACCGTAGTAGCGGAGGTTGGAATAACCTTATTACTTATGAAAATCGTAAGAAAAAAGATATTATAAAAAATGAATATGCAAAAAAACATAATATCCCATTAGTAAGAGTCCCTTATTGGGAAAAAGATAAAATAACTCTTAAAATGTTAATGGAACCAACTTATGAAATTCATTGATCTCATGCTGGATAAACTGGATAGCGACCGCTATATCGTGATTCGATAAATTCAAGAAACTTAATTCAAGGACACTAGGAAACTAGTGTCCTTTGGCCTATTTACATTAATTTATTTATTAAATTTTTGTTATATTATAGGATATTTAATATCCTAAATCTTTAATTAAAGGAGAAAATAAATATGCTTTGCAAAGTAAATGATAATATTGAACTTCCTGTAGATAATATCAGTATTAATGCTCAACGTAATGTAAATCATGGTGCTATTACACTTACTTTAAATACTGACTCTAAAACCTATGTAGATATTCCTGCTGAAATGTTAATTCTCTTAGGGGAAGATGAAAAAGTTAATCATTTAGAAGTATTTAATAATGAAAATGTTTCTATTTTTAATTCAAATACTTTTACTACACTTGAAACTGCTAATAATTACTATGATGACAATCAAGGTCGTTGGAGCACTAATTACACTTTTGTACAAAAATAATTTAACTTATAAGGCAACTGGAAAAATTTTCCAGTTGCCTTATTTTTTTTACCCTCATATCCCTTATTTGACAAAAATAAAAAAATATATTATAATATTTATATAAATAATAAGGAGGATATCCAAATGACCAAGAGTGAAATGGTGTATGAGACCCTTAAACAGTATAGTTGCGTTAATTCTAAAATTCTTTCTGGGTGGATTAAGCGCATTTATAATGAAGATATTTCTCCTGCATCAGTTAGTGGTTCTTTGCGCAAATATGTAGCGCAGGGTAAGGTTGGTAAGTCTAATTGCGGCAATGGCTCTACGGTCTATTGGGTGATTGAATAATGGAAATTCTTAAACATGGGGATACATACAAAACAACAACCTGTCCAAAATGTCATGCTTATTTAAGTTATACAACGAATGATATTGAAATCATTGATTCGTTTGATGATGTATTTGGTACGCAATATTATTATTGGGCACAAATTCTTAAATGTCCTGAATGTGGAGAAAAAATTATTCTTAAAGAAATCTGTGATTAAATGAGGTATAGTGAAATGACTGAAATGCCTATTGGCTGGTTATCTCCAACAGGTGAAATGTTAAAATGTGGAAGCTATGAACATTGTACATTTGCCATTGATATTATGGAGAAATACGAATATCCTGAATTTTATAGCGCAGATGAAACTCTAATCGCTCATCAATGGGTTCGAATTACTCGTAGTAGCTTTTTTGGCCATGATTATAATATTTATTATAATCTCTCAAAAGGTTTAACAGTTGATCAAATTCATTTTCTACGACCTTATCTTGATGATAAAAATTGTCCAATTGACCCAATAATTAGAGATTCTATCTTAGATCGAATTGAATTTATGTAAGGAGTGATATTATATGGGATTATTAGTTCTTTTTGAAATTGCTATTAGTTTAGGTATAGGAATTTTAATTTCATTAATCTCACTTTTATTTCATAATCCCCATTTATTATGGACAATTTGGGTAGTGGCATTAGTTACATTACCTATCTGTATGTTTTATAATCGTTTCAAAAGCTTTAATAGAAATTGTTCTGGTGGTGAATATGTATATTTAAAATACAAAGATTTTAAAACATTTTATGAAATTAATCCTGAGCGTTTTATTATTGGCCCTTGGAATCCTGATTTAGGCACTAGCTGGGATTGGGAATGGAAATGGAATCGTATTAAAATAATTGTTAAAACAGAAATTTCTTATCAATATCTTATTCAAATTAAATTTCATCCTTGGTCATTTTTACAATACATAATTGATTTTCAGATTCGTGGCGGTATTATTAAGAAACAAAAAAATAAATATCTAGCTAAACAACAGAAAAATGAACTTTTAAAATATATTTTAGAAAATATTCAAAATGATATTCACGAAATCCAAAAGAAAAGTGAAGAAGAATTAAATCACGCAAATGCGCAAATGAAAAATGTTCAACAAAATTTAAGAAAGGAGAAAATAAAATATGAATTATCACAGTGATGAATGGATTATGAATGAAGTTAAAGAACATTATAGTGAATCTTTAGCTTATTTCAAACCTAATCAAATCGTTGGTATTTTCTATCAAGGTAGCGGCAACTATGGACTTGATTATGAAAATAGTGATGTAGATACTAAATTAATTCTTACTCCTTCTCTCAAAGATATTGTATTTAATAAAAAGCCAGCAAGCACTACTCATGTGCGTGCGAATGATAGTCATACTGATTGGAAAGATATTAGGTTATATATTAACACATTCCGGAAACAGAATTTGAATTTCCTAGAAATTTTGTTTACTAAATATCGTAGTATTAATTATCATTATCTCCCTTATTGGAAAACTTTGGAAATTCACAGAGAAGAAATTGCGCATTACAATCCTTACGCCGCAGTAAAAGCTATGAAAGGCGTAGCTATGGAGAAATATCATGCGCTTCAGCATGAATATCCCAGTAAAGTAGATGTCCTCGCTCAATACGGATATGACCCAAAACAATTACATCACCTACTTCGAGTGGAAGATTATTTAGAGAGATACATTAATGGTGAAAAATATGAAAACTGCTTAATCCCTCTTAATACTGATTATTTACTAGCAGTTAAACGTGGTCTATATCATGTTGATGATGCTGTAAGAATCGCTGAAGAATCTATGAATCATATTCTCCAACTGAGTGAAGAATTTTGTAATAAAACTCCTAATAAGGGTGATCCAAAAGTAGATGAAATTCTCGATATGGTTCAATGGAATATTATGCAGTTCGCAGTAAAAGATGAGTTAGAAAGGACAGGAGACTAGATATGAGCATTAAGAACTATTTTCTTACTGGGGATTGTCATGGCAAAGTGTTGGAAAGACTCGCTAATCTCCCGGAGAACTGCGTTCCCGCAGAAACCGCACTTATTATTCTTGGAGATGCTGGATTAAACTTTTATCTCAACCGCACCGATTGGAAGAACAAGCGCAATGTTAATAATACTGGTTACCGCATCTATTGTCTACGTGGCAATCATGAAGAGCGCCCTGAGAATATCTTTACTGATCAAATGTGGGATAATGATATTGATGGTGGCGTATATTATGAACCTGAATTTCCTAATATCCGCTATTTATTTGATGGCGATGTCTATAAATTTGATGGATATTCTGTTCTTACTATTGGTGGCGCTTATTCTGTTGATAAATGGTTTAGGTTAGATGGTAGGCCTGAAAATACCGATCTTTGGACTGGATGGTTTAAAGATGAACAGTTAACTCCAAAAGAGATGTCTGAAATTAGCGGTTGGTGCGCAGGTAAAAAATTTGATTTTGTATTTACTCATACTTGCCCTATCTCTTGGGAACCGCGCGATTTATTTCTTCCTATGATTAATCAAAACACCGTAGATAGAACTATGGAAAATTGGTTGGAAGATGTAAAAGATAGTATCGACTGGGGTATCTGGTGTTTTGGGCATTATCATAATGATAGGCTCGAACGACCTTATGTTGAACAATACTATAAAGATATTGAAGAGATTAAAACCATCTACGAACGTTGGCAGAAGTATCGTGAAACCGGTGAACTAGATTGGTGGCTTCAAAAAAGCCCTAATTTTTATATGAGGTAATATATAATGGATAAAGAAAGAGATTACATAGCCGATTTGCGCAATTTAACTATAATGCGTGATAAAATTGCTAAAATTGATGAATAGATTCTGCATCTCTTGGAAGAACGCATTGATTACGCTAAAATCATTGGTGATATTAAACGTGCTAATGGTAAAGACATTTATGTTCCAGAAGTCGAAAGAGAAAAGATTAAACGACTAAGTGTGGTCTCCAGATATCCGGGTTTAAGTGAGACCATTTGGCCAGTAATTATGTGCTATACTCGTAGCATTGAATAAAGGGGAATAGTATTAGATTATTCCCCTTATTTGACTTTTATTAAAAAATTTGTTATAATATATTTATAATGATAAAGGAGTGAATTATTGTGCCATTAAATAAAGGCTATCTCACCGCTAAAATGGATAAAGCTTCTGATGAGGTATTTACCCCTGAGTATGCGGTTAGACCTCTACTAAAATATATCGCATTATATGCTTAGAAGCATAATTTTAATCAAAATAATCCTCTGACTATTTGGTGTCCATTTGATAAAGAATTTAGTTATTATGTTAAAACATTATCTACTCTTCCATATGTGAAAATTATTTATACTCATATTGATGATGATAAAAATTTTTTCTATTATGAGCCAGATAATTATGATATAATTATTTCTAATCCACCATTTTCTCAGAAAGATGATATTTTGAAAAGATTGTATGAATTGAATAAACCTTATGCGATGCTCTTACCTATCCCTTCATTACAAGGACAAGCGCGTTTTCCCTATTTGCAAGATATTCAATATTTAGGGTTTGACAAGAGAATTAACTACTATAAAGATGAAGCTATGACTAAAACACAAGATGGCGTATCATTTGGTAGTTGTTATTTATGCAAAGATTTTTTACCAAAAGATTTAATTATTGAAGAACTGAATCGATAAGTAGTTTTTATAAAAATCTTAATTGATTTTTATAAAAACTATGATATAAGAAAAATTGACTTTAGCTAAAGTTTTTGGTATAATATAAAAAAGAGGAGAAAATATGGAATTTCAACAGTTGTTTGCTGACCAATTTAAAGCAGTTGCAGAAAAAAAATATGGTCCTGCCACGACTCGCTCTTCCAAATTGTTAGAACCAATTCATTCTAAAATTGCTGAACTTGTGGAAAAAGAAGGTTTTTCCACTCGAAGTCTGTGCAATTCAGAATATGAGTTTATTGGGGCTTACGGCTCTAAGAAAGTTGATATTGCCATTTTTAATGGTGATAAATTCGTAGGAGCTATCAATTTTAAGGGAATCCGCTCTGAATATAATAAAAATGCAAATAATTATTATGAAAATATGAAGGGCGAATCTGATTTATTTATAAATGCCGGTATCCCTATTATGCAAATAATTTTTATTCCCACTAAGGTTCATCATAAAAAGAGTAATGGTGAAGTAGTTTTTGAGACTCCTACTCAAAAAAGCAAGGATAATTATAAAAACTTTTTAGCCTATAAATCTGCTTATTGGGATTTATTAACTTTTATCCCATATTATTTTGAAGTGGATTATGACAACTTTACTGCACAATATTGTGAAGATAATATCTCTCCTTGTTTAACTGATGCAATTATGCAATTTATAGGAGGTTTAAAAGAAAATGTTTGATAAAGTAAAAAACTATGGTCAAGTTATGACACCAGATACTATTGTCAATCATATGATTGATATTTTAAATTTAACTTAGAAAGAAATTGATACGTCTCTATTTTTAGATAATAGCTGTGGTGATGGAGCATTTATTACGGGACTTTTAAATAGAGGCATTCCAAAAGAACATATTTTTGCTATTGACATTGACGCTGACGTTATCGAAAAAGTGCAAAATATGTTACCATCAGATAATGTAATTTTAGGTTCAGCTTTTAAACAAACTGAATGGTTTGATAAATTTGATTATGTTATTGGAAATCCACCATATGTGCGCATCCACAATTTAATGCCAGAGACAAAAAAAGAAATTGAACAATATTCTTATTGTTTTGGTATGTATGATTTATATTATGCCTTTTATGAAATTGGTCAAAAATTTTTGAAACCAACTGGAAGTCTACTATATATTTCTCCGCTTTCTTTTATTCAAAATGCTAGTGGTAAAAAAATGAGAGAAGATATTGAAAAAAATAATTTACTTTGGTATTTTGAAGATCTCACAAAAGAGCAATTATTTGATGGATTTTCCACATATACTGGTATTGTTGGATTATCAAAAGTAAAAACAAGTATTCAAATCCCTTGGAGTAATACTAGAGAAAAAGTTGGATTATCTTATGAAAGTCTGCAAAATGGTATCGCAACATTAGCAGACCGAATTTTTATTAAAGATAATTTTAATGATTTGGAGGATACTTTTGTCCACCCTATTATTAAAGCTGGCACCCAGGAATGGAAAGAGTGTATTGTTCCACCTCACACAGAAGAAGAATTGAAATCAGCCCCTAAAACTTACGCTTATATGTTAGCTAATAAAGAACAGCTAAAAAATCGTTCTATTACTGGTAATACAAAATGGTTTGAATTTGGTCGTTCTCAAGGCTTAGCTAATATGAATAAAGAAAAATTAGTTATTTCAACAACAATTACCCCCGATAAAATTTCTTATATAAGAGTAGGTCCAGAGGTTTTCGTATATTCCGGTTTATATGCAACTGCTGATGATTTAGATAAATTAGAAGCAGAATTAAATAGCCCAGAACTCTTGGAGTATCTAATTGAAAACGGAAAACCTATGAGGGGCGGTTATTATCAAATTACTAGCACAATGTTAAAAAATTATTAAATCGTCTTTTATAAAATTCTTATTTGATTTTTTTAAAAAAATATAATATAATATTTATAGAAAGTTAAAGATGTTATAAATTTTCCTCTTGTCCAAGAGGAGTCAAAGAGAAAAAGGAGAGTAAAATTATGAGTGATTTTCTGAACGCTATGAAGAATGCTACCAATTTCACCTACACTGAAAACGGTGCATTAACTCACAAGTCTACTGGCACTGACCTGTATGATATGTTCGCGCTGGGTGGCGCTATGCGCACTCGTTCTGACGAGGATGTTATTCTGATGTTCCAGAAGGCATATAAGGAGAACCCTGTATATGCTATGAAGTGCCTGTTCTATCTGCGTGATGTGCGCGGAGGTCAGGGTGAGCGTCGTTTCTTCCGCACTGTTATGAAGTATATGGCTAAGCATAATGCGGATGCGGTTCGTGCTATGATTCAGCATATCCCTGAGTATGGCCGCTGGGACGACCTGTATGTGTTCGTTGATACTCCTCTGGAGAAGGACGCATTTGAGTTCATTAAGGGTCAGTTGGCTCTGGATGTTCAGTGCAAGACTCCTTCCCTGTTGGGTAAGTGGCTGAAGTCTGAGAATACTAGCTCTGCGGAGTCTCGTAAGCTGGCTCATATTACCAAGACCTATATGGGTATGACTTCTCGCCAGTACCGCAAGACCCTGTCTATCCTGCGTGCCCGCATCAATATTGTTGAGCGTCTTATGTCTGAGAATCGTTGGGACGAGATTGAGTTCGATAAGATTCCTTCTCGTGCCGGTCTGATTTATAAGAATGCATTTGCGCGTCATGACATTGAGCGTGAGAAGAATGGTGCCCGCACCTATGAGGATTTCGCCAAGGATACTACCACTAAGGTAAATGCTAAGGCTCTGTATCCTTATGAGGTTGTCGATAAGGCTCTGAATCGCATGAGACGTAGCTGGAGTTCTACTGTTGCATTGGACGATACTGATCGTTTGATGATTAACAAGTATTGGGATAATCTGGCTGATTATTTCAATGGTAAGACCTTTAATGGTATGGCTATCGTAGATACCTCTGGTTCTATGTGTGGCTCTGAAGCTTCTGCTCCCATTAATGTAGCCATTTCTCTCGGTATGTACTGTGCTGAGAAGGCGAAGGGCCCCTTCCAGAATCACTTTATCTCCTTCGAGTCTAATCCTCACTTCATTGAGGTTGAGGGTGTGGATTTCTGCGATAAGGTGTATCGTGTCAGCCGTGCTCCTTGGGGTGGTTCTACCAACATTGAGGGCGCATTTGATATGATGCTGGATGTCGCTATCGCTAATCATTGTACTCAGGATGAGATTCCTCAGAACCTGATTGTGATTAGTGATATGGAGTTTAACTACTGCGTATCTTCTAATGCTTATCGTTCTTCTTGGGGCGGTGGTGGCGTTGATAACACTTTGTTTGAGAAGATGCGTGCTAAGTGGGCGGCCCACGGGTATGCTATGCCTCATCTGGTGTTCTGGAATGTTCAGGCCCGTCAGAACAACATTCCTATGCGCGATGAAGCAAATGTATCCTATGTCTCTGGTATGAGCCCTGTTATCTACGAGATGCTCCTGAGTGGCAAGACCGCACAGGACCTGATGTATGAGAAGCTGGACAGCGAGAGATATGCTCCTATTCACTAAAATAGAATAAAGTAAAATAAGTAGTGTATTTAATACACTACTTATTTTTTTTGAATTTGACAAATGTTAATAATTTTAGTATAATAAAATATATATATTTAGAGAAAGGGTATAATTTATGGCAAAAAAAATTCTTAAAGAAATTTCATTACCTCATGCATTAGTTGTATATTTAGAAAGAGTAGATTATGAAGTAAAATCTTATCAAAGTTTATTAACATTTGCGATTAATAATAATTTATATAATTCTGAAAATTTTAAAAAATATGAATAGGAATATCTTGAGAAATTTGTTGAATATGATCTATTAAAACAAGAAATTATTAATAAATTTACTCCAGAAGAATACCGTAAATCACCTTGGGAAATTTTTTATCAAAGTGAAAATTTATGTTTTTATGAAGGGAGTCTCTAAACAATGTATAAAAAAACTTATGATTATGGACATTATTTAGAGCGATTATTTCCAGATGAAAAACGAGATATTAAGCATACTGTAAAAAGTATTACATTTATAGTAACTGAAGACTGTTCTATGCGTTGCACATATTGTTATTAGCATAATAAATCTTCTAACCATATGAATTTTGAAACGGCTAAAACATTTATTGATTATTTATTATCTGGAAAAAAAGGTTTTGATTCTTATATTGATTCTAAAAATTGCTTAGGATGTATATTGGATTTTATTGGAGGAGAGCCATTCCTTGAAATAGAGCTAATAGACCAAATTGTCGATTATTTTAGAGAATAGACTTTTAAATTACATCATCCTTGGGCCACTAATTTTAGAATTAGTATTTCTTCTAATGGACTTGCTTATTTTGACCCTAAAGTGCAAAAATTTATTGAAAAAAATAAAGATGTTTTATCATTAAACATAAGTATTGATGGGAATAAAACACTTCATGATAAATGTCGTATTGACACAGAAGGAAATCCTACTTATGATAGAGCAATGGCAGCGATGAATCATTATGTTAATTATTATCATGGATATAGAAACTCTAAATTAACCATAGCTCCTGATAATGTTAATTATTTAGCTGATGCTGTTATCGAAATGATAAATAATGGTTATCAAGATATTAATCTTAATTGCACCTATGAAAAAGGTTGGGAGCCGCATCATGCAACTACATTATATTATGAATTAAAAAAAATTAGTGATTATTTATTAAAAAATAATTTAGAAGATAAAATTTTTCTCTCTATTTTAGACCCAACTTTTGGTCATGCTTTACCAGAAAATCATTTAATTAAATGGTGTGGTGGTACTGGTTTAATGATAGCTATTAATTGGAAAGGTGAAATTTTTCCTTGCCAACGCTATGCAGAAAATTCATTAGGAAATAATCAAATACCTTATACTATTGGAAATTTAAATGATGGAATAGGGATTAACTCTATCGAATTAGAACGAATAAAATGCTTAGATTGTATTAATCGACGCACTGAATCAACAGATGAATGTTTTTATTGCCCAATTGCTTCAGGTTGTGGAGAATGTTCTGCTTATAATTATGAAATATATGGCACTCCAGATAAAAAAGCAACATTTATTTGTATTACTCATAAAGCGAGAGTATTAGCAATCTCTTATTTATAGAATATGACTCATCAAAAAAATAATAATATTAATTTATATGAATTAACTATTCCAAAAAAATGGGCATTAGAAGTTATACCCGAAGAAGAATATGAAATGTTATTAAAAATATCTAAGGGGTGAGAAAGAATTGGTTGATGAATATATAACACCAAAAGTTTTTAATGATTTAAAAAATGCTATCGCTGCAGAATGCGATCGTCGATGTTATTCAGGAAGTGTTAAAGATGCTTATGGAAGTAAAAGTGGAAAGTATCATAATCTAGTCGCTGATGAAATAATTACCACTGAAGATTATTTCCAATATAAAAATCCATTACAAGCTATTATTGGGACTCAAGATAGCCAACTTTCTAAAATTTTAGGAGAAAGTAGTATTTCAGCTCTTAAAGTTAGTGAAGATGTTTTAATAAAATATAAAGATTTATTTAATAAAGAAAATATTTTAATATTATAGGCATTAACTACAATATTAAAAGCTGATCCTATAACGGTTACTAATCAAGCAGGAACTCACTGTGCTGCAAGTTGTACTGGACTATGTTATTAGACTTGCACTGGTACATGTTATAATACATGTAGTGGTGGTTGTAGCGGTGGTTGTAGGGGTGGTTGCAGCGGTGGTTGTGATGGAAGTGGAGGCGGCGGTGGCGGCGATAGCAGCGGTTGTTCTGGCTGTGATAGTGGTTGTGGTGGTTTCTGTACTGGAAGCTGTCATAGTACTTGCACTAATTCTAGCGGCTCTTGCGGTAGATGTGGAAGTGGATGCGATAGCTAGTGTGCAGAAGGATGCCGTGGAAGCGCCAGCTCAAGTAGTACAGTACCTGATTAATGGAGATTAAATATGAGTGTATTAACTAAAAATGAATATCTTTTAACTAAATATTTTACTGAATTGCAAATTAATAAATCAGCTAGTGAAAATTTATGTAAAGAACTAATAGAATTATTAGATATTGGAACTGATGTATCTAATGGTTTTTTATTTAATAGATTAGCTATGATGTTATTAGGAGAATATCTTACTAATGATGAAATATTTTTCCGCGAATATAAAAAATTAAAATTAAATGTTTATTTTTTATCTGAAGAACATATTAAAGATATGAAATAGCGTTTAATTGCTCTAAATCATTTGCATACTGGAGCTCTTAAAGAAGAAGTTATTCCTAATTTAAAAAATTTTATTGAAGTTATTGAAAAATATGATGATATAAGAGATACTACTCGTAAAGGTATTTATGTTTCTTCTCTAAGTTTTTTGTACCGTCGTAATGGATTAGCTGATGACATTGAATTTACTTATTCTCTAATCAATAAAATTGATGCATTAGATGGTGTTTTAAATAGTGATTTTTCTATTCTAGACAATGTTTTAGGCGGAACGCCATATAATTTTGAGAGAGTTTAAAAGGTATAATTATTATGGAAATTAAAATTCAAGATATTAATTTTATTAATGAATTACGCAATTTAAGCGCATTAATAGATAGCCATAGTTCTGTTTTAACTCAATGTATTGAATCTAAATATAATATCAATAATGATAGTTTCCAAGCTTATCAAAATAAATATGATGAATATTGTAAAAGATTTAAAGAAAAAAAACAAGAATTAGAAACAAAATATATTATTCCTGTTTTAGGAACTAATATTAAATATAATTGGGAATTAAATTATGACTCTGGTATTATAACTGTTAAAATTTAATTATTTAATAGGCGTATATTTTTTATACGCCTATTTTTTTTATATCTACTTATAAATATCTTAAATTGATTTTTTTAAAAAAAAATAATATAATATATATAGTAAATAAATAAAAAATAAATTTTTAAGGAGATATAATACATGAGTGAAAACGGAATGATCCAGAAGGACCTTGTCCTCTCTATTAATGAGTATGCTTATGTGTTGGACCGTACCAAGGGCAATGTTTTGTGCCACGTCGGTCCTACTAAGACTTCTCTGTCCCAGTCTGATGAGCTGGTTCGATTCGATGTTCGAACCAAGAAATTTGTTCCCTGTTCCTATAATGAAGCTATTTATCTGTTTGCCTCCGCCCCGGAGAATTGGTATTTGGTTCTGAAGAATCCTACTCATAGTGGCAAGCGTCCTACAATCGGCACTTCTAACAATCTTCCTGAAGATATTGATGTTGGTTGTAAGATTAACATTCGCGGCCCTGTGTCTTTCGCTCTGTATCCCGGCCAGATGGCTAAGGTTATCCAGGGCCACGCTCTTCGTACCAACCAGTATTTGCTGGCTCGTGTTTATGATGCCGAGAAGGCCAAGAGTGAAGGCGGACAAGTAGTAGATGCCGAAGGTAATGTAATTGTTGAAGAGAACAAGAATTATGTCAATGGTCAGATTCTTGTTATCAAGGGCACTGACATTTCCTTCTATATTCCTCCTACTGGTATTGAGGTTATCCCTGTCCAGAACCAGGAGAAGAAGGGTTATGTGCGTGATGCGGTCACCCTTGAGCGTCTGGAGTATTGTATTTTGAAAGACGAAGATGGTAATAAGCGTTATGTCCACGGCCCCGAAGTGGTGTTCCCCGAGCCTACTGAGAGTTTTGTTACCAGTCCTAAGGGTGGTTATATTTTCCGCGCTATTGAGCTGTCTCCCATTTCCGGTATTTATGTAAAGGTAATTGCCGAGTATAAGGATGATAAAGACCCCAAGATTATTCACCCTGTTGGTGAGGAGCTGTTCATTACTGGTAATGACCAGATGATTTATTATCCTCGTCCTGAGCACGCCATTATCAATTATGACGAGAAGATTCTTCATCACGCTATTGCAATTCCCAAGGGTGAGGGCCGTTATGTAATGAATCGTCTGACTGGCGAGATTACAACTGTAAAGGGCCCCGCTATGTTTCTGCCTGACCCCAGAACTCAGGTGATTGTTAAGCGTAAGTTGAGCGACCGCCAGTGTAATCTGTGGTTCCCCGGCAATCAGGCTGTTTTGGATTATAACCGTGGACTGTCTGAGAAGTCTGTGGAAAAAGCAATGCGGAATAAGAACATTGTCAATACCGCAGATTTGGATACTCTGTATTCTGCATCCGCAAGCACCAGTGATACTGGGTATGTAAAGACTCTCGCCTATTTGGAGAGTAATGCTTCTATCTCTCGTGGTACTTCCTATACCAAGCCTCGCACTATCACCATTGATTCTAAATTGGATGGTGTTGTGAGCGTCGATATTTGGACTGGTTATGCGGCTAATGTCATTTCTAAGAATGGCGAGCGCAAGGTTGTTTGTGGTCCTCAGACTATTCTGCTGGATTATGACCAGACCTTCGAGGAGCTCCAGTTGAGCACCGGCAAGCCTAAGACCACTGATGTTCTGGAGCATACTACATTCCTTCGTTATGAAAATAACAAGGTATCTGATATTATTAGCGTTGAAACCAAGGACTTCGTGAAGGCTGATATTAAAGTCAGTTATTGCGTTGATTTTGATACCAAGTATATGGATAAGTGGTTCTCTGTTGATAACTACGTCAAATATCTGTGTGATCGTGTTCGTTCCCTAATGAAGCGCGAAGCCAAGAAGCATACTATTGAAGATTTCTATCAGAATTATGCTGATATTGTCCGCAATGTGGCTATTGACCTTCCTATGGACGATGAGGATCGGCCGGAAAGGGTTCATGAGGGTCGTTTCTTCCCCGAAAATGGTATGTTTATTAAGGATTGTGAAGTTCTTGGTATTCATGTTGAGTCTGATATCGCTGAGATTTTGGACGAGCATCAGAAAGATATGGTTGAGAAGAGCCTGGAACTGACCAATGCAGAGTCTCGCGTGAAGGTGGCCGAAGCACTGTTTGAAGCCGAAAAGCGCGAGAATGAGCTGGCAAGCACTAAGTTGATTAACCGTATGAATCTTCAGCGCGAGGAGGCCCTGCGTAAGTTGGAAATCCAGAGCGAGGTTAATCGTAAGACTGACGCTGAGAAGCAGGCAGCAAAGCAGGCTGAGCAGGATATGCAGGCTGTTCTGGATGCTATTCAGGAAGCCGGTTTGGAGCGTAAGCGTAAGGAGGCTGAGCAGACTCTGAACATCAAGATGTCTGAGGCTCAGATTGAGGCCGCTAAGAAGCAGGCATATGCTGATTCTGTGGTCAAGATTATGAATTCTATTACTCCTGAACTCACCGCTGCGTTGGAATCTAAGGCTAATGCTGACGTATTCAAGGGTATCGCAAATGGTATCGCACCTTATGCGATGGCTAATAATGAGTCTGCGGCTGACTTCGTTAATACTCTGCTGAGAGGCACCACTCTTGAAGGTATTGTCGATAGAATCACCAAGAAAGACACAACTAACGAGTAATCGTTCTGATATATAAGAAATCAAGGGGTAAGTGAAAACTTGTCCCTTGATTTTTTTATATTTTTATGATATAATATTTATATAAGATAAGAAAAGGAGATATTAGAAATGACCAAAGCCGAACTCGTCTATGAAGTATTAAACCAGTATTCTTGTGTGAGTGCTAAGGAACTCTCTATGTGGATTAAGCGGACTAAGGGTATTGATATGTCTCCTCAGTCAGTGAGCGGTGTATTGAGAACTCTCACTGTTAAAGGTAAGGTTGGCTGTTCCAATTGTGGTAATGGCGCTACCGTATACTGGTGCCGGAATGATAACTGGAAGAAGGTGCGAGAATGATAAAATTATGGGTTGATGATGTACGCCCCGCACCGAAAGGCTATATTTGGCTTAAAAGTGTTAAGGGAGCGGAAACTCTTCTTTTATATTTTAAATATAATAATATAGAAGATGAAATTCTCATTAATTTAGATCACGATGCTGGTGAGTATGCTTGGGATGGGGGCGATTATATTAAATTGCTCGACTGGCTTGAAGCTGAAAATATGGTTGATGCAGGATTTGCCTTCCATATTCATAGTATGAATCCAGTAGGAATCCAAAATATGAGAGCAATTATTCAAAAGAATGGGTGGCGAGAAGTATGAATGAAATTAAATTGGGTTGGCTTAGTCCAACAGCAGAAATGGTAGAATGTAATGCTTATGAGCATATCCAAACCGCATATGATATTTTGGATAAAAATTATGATATGGGCTATGTATTTAATCCTGATGATGTGCTTGTAGATTTGGGTTGGGTACATATCTGCCGAGGGTCTATGTTAGACCACGATTATCATTTCTATTGGAATATTAACCGTTTTCTGACGCCTGAGCAAATTCAGTACTTGAAGCCTTATTTTGAAGATGAAAATGTGCCGATTGATGAGGTTGAAAGGGATATATTTTTTGACAGATTGGAGTTAATGTAATGCCCAAACGAAATTTCGATAAAAATCTCCAAAATGTCCGAAATATCGCTCACGCGGTCAAAGATGAAATCGCGCTCAAACAATGTGAGGCTCTTGGCAATTCTCTTCGCATTAAAACAGAACGCTTACTTCGTCAAGGGCGGTCAATAACAGAAATTTCTTATCGCACTGATAACGCTCTCAAACGTATTGCTTCTCATACTCTCAAATCTCGTCAATATACAATATATAAAATTATAGAAGAAACACTCGACGAAATACTTCCTCCTGTAATTAATCAAACGTTTGAAGAGTTCGCCGATGTTAGTAAAATTTATAGAGGTGATAACTATGCCGAAATTCTTCGTAGTGAGCGACGTCCATGGATTCTATGATGAACTGCTGAATGCTCTGGACGATGCTGGGTTTGACCCTGAAAACACTGACCATTATCTGATTTCCTGCGGTGATAACTTCGACCGTGGACCTCAGAATCTGGAAGTTCAAAAATTCTTCATCCGTACTCCTCGTACAATTCTGATTCGAGGCAATCATGAAGACCTGTTTGATTGGGCGGTGCGCGATGGTTTTACAATGCGTGATATTCAAAATGGCACATATCAGACCATCCAAGAGTTGGGTAGAGCCAAAATTCCTGAGCATCAGTGGGCTTCTCAGGATGAAATTACAGAATATGCCTATCGTACAACTCGTGGTTTCTTCGACCGCATGGTTGATTATTTCGAGACTGAAAACTATATTTTTGTTCACGGTTGGATTCCTGGCAATTTAAAGTCTCCTGACCATCAGTGGCGTAGAGCGACTAAAAATCAATGGGAGAAAGCACGTTGGGATAATGGTATGGAGCGCGCAATGAAAGGTCATATTGAGCCAGGTAAAACTATTGTATGCGGACATTGGCATACCTCTTGGGGCCATCATCGTCAAGATGGAACGCCTGAATGGGGGGTAGATGCTGATTTTAGCCCATATTATGACAAGGGCATTATTGCAATTGATGCTTGCACCGCTTATTCCCACAAAGTAAATTGTATTGTTCTTGAAGATAAATTTTTAAAGGAGATTGACTAATGATTACACTGTTAATTGTATTAACCATTGGTTTATTTATTTGGTTATTTATTTGGTGGTTAATTTTTAATAGTCCCACCGATTCAGACCGTCCTCATTGTTTTCTCTCATTTCATCGCTTCAAGACTCTCTATAATTTAAATGAGGATAGATATTGTTATACTTGCCATGATTATAGTGATTTTGCCCACTTGTATCTTAACAAGTATCCTGAACGAGATTATTTATGTGCGGAAGTTCAAATTAAATTCCATTTTATCAGTTTTTTATTCTTCCTCGTCTGGAATATGCTCCGTAATATCCAAGAGAAGAGAAGTGAGAAAAATCACGGTCTTGAATTGGTGCTGACTCGTGGTAAGGAAGATATTGAGATGATTCGCGCTCGCGCTGAGAAAGAGATTCGTGAAGCGGAACGTATTAATAATAAGGTAAAAGAAAATATTGAAAAAGCAAAACATGACCGTGAAATTAGATTAACATTAAACAATGAAGAAACGAAATGGGGAGAAATAAAAAATGATTATTTGCGCGGCAATTAAAGATACTCGCACCGACGCGGTTTTCGGCGGTATCCGCCACGGGTTCATCTATTCTGCGATGCATGATGCGGGCATCACTCCTCCTCATGAGAAGGCTATTGAAGGTTTTCTTGATGAAAAAGGCAATTTCTATGACCGCTATGAAGCATATGATATTGCTATGACTAACGGCCAAATGAGTGCCACCGCTCGTCATTATAAAATGGACAAAGGCGAACGAGAGTTATTTTCGGAGGATTTATATTAAAATGAAAGTTAGAGTAGAATTTGAGTGTGAAATATATTCAGATAAATATACCCCATGGTTTGCCGTTAATGATGAAATTGAGCATACCAATTTCGAGTGTGTGGAAAACCTTAAAGTGTTTGATACTGAAACAGGAGAAGAACTTTAAGACGGAGGTAGAGTAATGGCTGAATACATAAAGCGGGAAGCTGTAATCAACCGAATTAAGGAATATGCGGCAGACGTGTATGGTGTTGATTTAGATGACCCCTTGCAATTCGCGGGACATAGCGTGAGAGAAAATTTTTGTGAGGGGCTGTATGAAGCAACAGAATTGGTTGACGCCATTCCCGCCGCTGATGTCGCCCCGGTGGTGCATGGACGGTGGATAGCGACGTATGATGAGTTTTGCAGTTGCTCATTATGTAAATATCCCGTTCATGCCGCTTGGAGTCAAACAAATTACTGCCCTAATTGTGGTGCGAAGATGGACGGAGGTACTACTGATGAATTGTGATGATTATTTTAATCAAATCGCAAAACCTGGCAAGTGTGAAGTGTGTGGAGCGGAAGAGCCAGTTGTAGTTTTATCCTCTTCATTTGGTCCTTGTAGTTGCGCCTATTGTAAAGAGTGTTATGATTTTAATCTTGAACCTTATTACCTATGCGTCTCTACTGTTTGGTCTTGTGGTTGGGATAATATGTCAGAACGAGCCAAAAATATTGTCGAAAAATCTCTCATTAAAATTGGTAAAACCTTCGATGAAATGATGGAAGATGTTAATAAGATGGATCAAGATTATCTAGACTGGTGCAATAAAACAACTGAAAATGATAGGGTAGAGGGCTAATTCTCTACCCTATTTTTGATTTTTGAAAAAATTTATGATATAATATTTATATAAGTTAAAGGAGTGATAAATATGGATGCCGTTAAACAATCTCTGTATGCTCATTATAAAGAGTCTCTGGAATATTTCCATAAGCGGAATATTGTTGGTTTGTTCCTTCAAGGTAGCCAGAACTACGGTCTTGCTTACGAGAACAGCGATGTTGATACCAAGCTGATTGTTCTACCTAGTTTTGATGAAATTGCATTCAATAAGAAGCCTGTAAGCACTACTCACATTCGAGAGAATGAGGAGCACATCGACTTCAAGGATATTCGGTTGTATATGCAGACCTTCCGGAAACAAAATTTAAACTTCCTCGAAATTCTCTTCACTCCTTATAAGATTGTCAATCCTGATTATGCTCCTTATTGGGATGAGCTTGTTAAACATCGGGAAGATGTCGCTCATTATAATCTCTATCGGGCTGTAAAGAGTATGAAAGGTATCGCTCTGGAAAAATATCATGCTCTTCAACATGAATATCCTAGCAAAGTCGATGTTCTTGCTCAGTGGGGTTATGACCCTAAACAACTGCATCACCTGCTCCGTGTTGAAGAATATTTAATGCGGTATATGGAAGGTGAACCCTATGAAGATTGCCTTCAGCCAAGAGATAAAGAATATTTAATCTCTGTTAAACGGGGTTTATATAATGTTGATGAAGCAGTTGCTAAGGCTAATGAAGCCATGAAGCATATCACTGAGTGCGCCGACGCATTTTGTGAATCTCATCCTGATGAATATAATAAAAAAACTGATGAACTTCTGGATTTTGTCCAATATCAGATTATGAAAAAATGTGTGAGTGAGGAATTGAAAAATGCTTGATGGAATAACATTGCTTGATACTGGCACTAAAGTAGTTTCATATACTTGGGGTTGGAGCTGGGGCGGATTTATTGCAGCAATATTTACGATATTTCTTATTGTTGTATCTATTATATGTATGATTGATGGCACTGGAGGAGACATATTTTTTATTGCTGCAATATTTGTTGGAATGCTTAGCTTATTTATTTTTGCTCATGCCAAACCAGCTAAAACAATTACTACTTATAGTGTTATGATCGATGATTCTGTATTAATGACAGAATTTTACGATAAATATGAAGTCCTTAATATACAAGGAAAAATTTTTACAATTACTGAAAGAGAGGATACGGATTAATGGAAGTTGAATTAACTCTGTAGGATGTCGAACATCTAGAGTCTAAAATGGAGGATCTTGTTGGTTGGATGACTGCCAATATGTCTTCCTTCGCTGCTATCGCATTCGCGGTCACCGTTCTAGGTAACGCAATTGAAGATGCTAAAAAGCAACTTACTGATCTTGCTGAAACTGATGAAGATTATGCCACTGATTCTGCTGATGAATGCGAATGTGCTGTGTGTGATTGCGTTGAGGGGGAAATGTAATTGGCCTCTAAAGTCCTTGATATGATTAATAAGGAAGCCAATCGCCAATACAATAATATAGAACTAATCGCTAGCGAAAATTTCGTTAGCGATGAAATTCTATATGCGGTTGGCTCCATTCTCACAAATAAATATGCCGAAGGCTATCCCGATGTAGAAGATACCGCGGGCCAGCATGGGCGATACTACGGAGGATGCCAATATGTGGACGAGATTGAAGATTATTGTCGCAAAATGTGGCAAAAAGCGTTCAATACTGATTATCATGTCAATGTTCAGCCCCATAGTGGCGCTAATGCTAATTTTGCTTCTTACTTGGCTGTTTTGAAACCAGGAGACACAGTTCTATCTATGAGCCTTGAAAATGGTGGTCATTTGAGTCATGGACTTAAAGCTAATGTGAGCGGAAAATTATATAATTTCGTACATTATGATGTTGATGAAAATGGATTAATTGATTATGATGATTTAGCGAAAAAAATTGACCGATGGAGACCTCAGTTAATTATTGCTGGGGCTAGTGCTTATCCCCGTCAAATTGATTTTCAAAAAATTTATGATATTATCCAAGAGGTAAAAAAGGAATATGAAGATTCATACAATCCCTATTTTATGGTTGATATGGCGCATATTGCTGGATTAATTGTGGCTGGCGACCATCCATCTCCATTCGGCCTCGCCGATATTATTACCACGACAACTCATAAAACTCTGCGCGGACCTCGGGGCGGTTTAATCTTCTGTAAGCCTGAACTCGCCAAGAAAATTGATAGCGCGGTTTTCCCCGGTTTGCAGGGCGGACCTCTTGAGCATGTTATTGCTGGAAAAGCAATTTGCGCGGAAGAGGCTTGTACTCAAGAATATAAAGATTATATCCATCAAGTAGTTAAAAATTGTAAAGCGATGGCTGACCATTTTACTGAATTGGGTTATGATGTAATTACTGGAGGGACAGATAATCATCTGTTTCTGTTGGACTTCTCTAGCAAGTTCCCAACTATCACTGGCTTAGCTGTGCAGAACAAACTTGATGAATTTGGTATAACGCTCAACAAGAATACAGTTCCTAATGAAAAACGTAGTCCAAAAATTACAAGTGGTGTCCGCATTGGTACTGCCGCAATGACTACCAAGGGTTGGAAAGAATCAGATTTTATCTGGTGCGCCGACCAAATTGACTACATTATCAAAAAAATGGCTGAAAAAGAGTAAGGAAATGGTTTAAACCATTTCCTTATTTTTTGATTTTTTTATAAAAATATAATATAATATATATAGAAAGTTAAGAAAGGATTGATTTAATATGTCTGAGCACGTTGGATACGTCGTTAAAGTTGAAAAGCTGCGTCCTCATACTAATGCAGACCGCCTTCAGGTAGCTACCTTCTTCGGAAATGATACCTGTGTAGGCCTGGACGTAAAGGCTGGCGATATTGGTGTTTATTTCCCTACCGACCTCCAGCTGGATTATGATTTCTGCGTTCAGAATCATCTTCTGCGTAAGCTGATTGATGGTACTCCTGATAAGGGTTATATGGACCCCAATAAGCGCAATGTTTCTACTATCAAGCTGCGCGGTGAGAAGTCTGATGGTATTTATGTGAATATCTCTGATTTCGATTACTGTTTCGATGATGATGCTTCTAAGTATTTGAAGGTTGGCGACACTATTAGCGTCGTTAATGGCCATTCTATTTGCCAGAAGTATATCCCTCATTCTAATAAGCAAACTGGCAATCTTACTGGGGGCAATCGTACTCGCAAGAAGAAGGCTCCTATTGCTCCTCTCTTCACTGAACACGCAGATACTGAGCAGCTGGCCTATAACCTTGGCGCATTCCAGGCTGGTGACCAGATTGAAATCACTCTGAAGATGCATGGTACTTCTCAGCGCACTGGCTATCTACCTGTGTTTAAGGGTTATAAGCGTTCTCTGTGGGATAAGATTATGAAGCGTGATGGCACTCCTATCTATGAGTGGGGTTATGTGTCTGGTACTCGTCGCACTGTTCTGGAGAATTTTGATGGCGGTTTCTATGGTTCTAACCTGTTCCGTGAACAGCATTCTAAATTCTTCGAGGGTAAGCTCCACAAGGGTGAAGAGGTTTATTACGAGGTCGTTGGCTTCACTGACACTGGTACTCCTATTATGGCATCCGCGGCGAATAAGAAGCTGAACGATAAGGCATTTATCAAGCAGTATGGTGAAACTACTACCTTCTCTTATGGCTGCGATGCTCCTCAGTCTGAACTCTATGTTTATCGTATGACTATGACTAATGAGGATGGCGATGTAGTAGAATATTCTCCTGACTTTATGCGTTATCGTTGTGAGCAGATGGGTTGTAAGACTGTTCCTGTTATGTGGAAGGGCTTCATTCCTGCGGACGAAACTCTGGAAGAGTGTTATGACTGTAATGGTGAGTGGGGCACTTGGAGGGTTGTCCGTAAAAACACTCCCGGCGAGTGGATTATGAATATGGCAGAGCAGTATTATGCTGGTCCTGACCCCATCGGCAAGACTCATACTCGCGAGGGTGTAGTTGTTCGTATCATCAATAAGCCTAAGTTCTGTGCCTACAAGCATAAGAATTTTGAATTCAAGTGTTTGGAAGGTCTGGTAAAGGCAGAAGCTGAGGCTCCTGATATGGAGGAAGCACAGGATGAAGTATGACCCTGTAAAAGTTCCGCTCGATTCAGCAATGGTCGAGCGGAACACTCGAAATGAATGTATCAATGAAATTCGTCCTCGTATTCCAGAAGCATTATGGGATAGAATTTCAGAGGAATTAGTCCGCGACCAATGCCTAAGTTTATGGACTTGTTGCATTGAATGTATTGAAGAAATGGCTGAGGCTTGGGAAGAACAGAATGGTGAAAACCTTGTATGGGTGCCTGGCCACTATGAAGTCCAGAAGGAGAAAGATTAATGGAGAAAAATATTACTCTAAGCGAAGATAAATTTAAGCGCATTTATTGCGGTTATCTGAAATATTTGGCACTTCAAAATGGCGGCGTCGATAACTGGTCATGGTATGGAGATTCACTTGGTGATTTTTTGAAAGAGTGTTATTTAGAAAATCATCCTGATAAAACTCTTGAGGATCTTTTTGATGAAGATTATGATTTTGACACGGTTGTTGATGAAGATTTAGAGCGTGGAAATTTTTAATTATGATTAATTTACATTTTCATAAAACAGAGCCTGTTCCATTTTATGTCAATACAGTTTTTTCTCTCTATAGATGCAGCAAATGTGGTAAAGTATTATTGGTAAATCGCTATACTGGATACCGCAAATGGCTATCAGAAGAAAAAGCAGTATACTAGGCTCATAAATCAAAAACAGAGCTATAAGCTCTGTTTTTGATTTTTTATAAAAAATATATTATAATATATATAGAAAGTTAAGAAAGGAATTGATAAATATGATGTTTATTATTTCGATCCTGTTGGTTGGCGTGTTGTTTCTGGTGCCGTCTGCCGTATGCACCTGGCTTTGGGGATTAATTCTTGTCCCTATGTTTAACATTGAGCCAATCAGTTTTTGGAGTATGTATGGTTTGATTTGGATGATGCAGCTTATGACTGGCAGCCTCTTTGAAGACATTGCTCTGTCTAATTCCTATCTTAACAATGAATTGTTTGATAATATAAAATTTGACAAGGAAGATGAGGATAAGTAATGTTTGAAGAGCACGCATTTTATTGTATGAAGTGCGGCCATCGAGGTATTCCGTTAGCTCGACGCACAAGTCATCAACACGAACGTTTCCATCGCAAGAAATTATATTGTCCCTATTGTAAGGAAGAAGTCAATCATATCGAATGCAAGAATGAGACTGACATTGAAGAATTTTTGAAAAATTTTAACGAAGGGGTGTATGCGAATGAAGTCGAAGACTCTGTGGCTCATTGCCGGAGTGCCTGGAAGTGGTAAATCCACTTTCCTTGCGAATCAGAATAAGCCTAACGCAAAGATTATTTCTCGTGATGCTATTCGTTTTAAACTCCTTGGGGATGGAGATGCCTATTTCAAGAATGAAGATACCGTCTGGAATATGTATGTAGATGCTATTAAAGATAGCCTTCAGGAAAATGAACATACTGTTCTTGATGCTACTCATTTGAATGAACGTTCTCGTAATAAGATTCTTGATCGTTTGAATTTAAATGATGTTAATATCAATGTCATTTATTTTAAGGTTCCTCTGAATGTATGCATTGACCGGAATGCTCAGCGGACTGGCCGAGCTCATGTGCCGACTGATGTAATTACCAAAATGTATGCTTCTTACCGCTACCCCACCTTTAATGAAAAATACCATTATAATCGTATCCTTGAGGTCGATGAAAATGGAAATATTAATGAATGGAGTGATAAGTAATGGCGATTTTCGCTACGTCAGATATGCACTTCGGGCATGACCGAGAATTCGTCTGGAAGGTTCGTGGATTTAATTCCATCCAAGAGATGAATGATGAATATGTAAATCGTTGGAACAGCGTCGTTAGCGCCGAAGATGATGTTTATTGTCTGGGCGATTTGATGCTGGGCGACCCTTCTAATATTGAGTATATTAAGAAACTCAATGGTAAAATCCATATTGTATATGGTAATCATGACACTAATAATCGGCGCAAGATGTATGCCGAGCTTCCTAATGTAGTAGAAACTGCTTGGGCAATTATGTTAGATTATAAAAAATATCATTTTTTCATGACCCATTTCCCTTGCCTGACTGGCAATCTGGAAAAAGAGAGTTTGAAGCAATGTACTTGCAATTTGTTTGGACATACCCATCAGACTACCAATTTTTATAATGATTTGCCATTTATGTATCATGTTGGAGTTGATTCTCATGATGGCTATCCTGTAAGTCTTGATATTATTATCGAGCAAATGAATGCCAAAGTAAGAGAATGTCGTTCTTACCTTGATGAAGAGGAAACAATTCCTGCTCCGGTAGAGCGCAAATCTCCTGATTTCCCCGCACGTTTGGCTCAAAAGCAAATGCTAGAGGAGCATAAAGCAACTGTTCGTTGTGATAAGTGCGTATATAGTGCATGGTTCTGTGGTCAAAATCCCACTGACTGCCATGAGTATCGTCGCGACCCGCCTGATGGTGGTTATTATGGCTAATTATTAAAATATCAAATGTATACCAAAGTCTATAAAAGGCTTGATATAAAAAATTAAATATTCAAGGAGAAACAAATGGAAATTCTAACTACTATTTTGCCTTATCTTCCCATTGTCCTGATTGTAATTGTGGCTCTGATTATTCTCAAAGCTGGATACGTCAAAGCCCCTCCTGATACAGCATTGATTATCTCTGGTATGCATAAGAAACCAAGAGTTCTCATTGGTAAGGCTGGTATCAGAATTCCCTTCTTCGAGCGAGTAGATAATTTGTCTCTCGGCGCCATTCAGATTGATGTAAAGACTGGGTCAGCCGTCCCCACTGCAGAGTATATTAATGTTAGAGTTGATTCTACGGTATCTGTTCGTGTTGGTCAAAATCCTGAGATGATTGCTCTTGCCGCTCAAAACTTCCTTAATGTAGACCGTGATACGATTGCTCGAAAGATTAATGACCTTCTGGAAGGTAATATTCGTGAAATTGTTGGTCAGATGAAGCTGACTGATATGGTCAGCGATCGTAAGCTGTTTAGTGAAAAGGTGCAGGAAAACGCAGTACCCGACCTGGCTCGCTATGGTTTGGAGCTGATTACATTCAATGTTCAGAATTTCTCTGATGATAACGATGTAATTACTAATTTGGGTATCGACAATGTTGCTCAGATTAGCAAGAACGCTGCAATCGCTAAGTCTAATGCTGAGCGTGAAATTGAGGTTGCTAAGGCTGAGAATGCCAAGCAAGCCAATGATGCCAAGGTTAAGGCTGCTGAGGATATTGCTACCCGCAATAATGATTTGGCTATCAAGCAGGCACAGCTTCAGCAAGAGGCTGATACACGTAAGGCACAGGCTGCCGCAGCAACTGGCATTGAGGAAGAGAATCAGCGCAAGATTAAGGAAGTTGCCGCAACTAATGCTAATATCGCTAAGGCAGAGCGTGAAGCCGAGCTGAAGCAGAAGCAGATTCAGTTGAAGGAGTACGAGCTGGATGCTCTGGTTCGTAAGCAGGCTGAGGCTGATAAGTTTGCGGCTGAGAAGCAGGCTGAGGCTGATTTGGTTCGTCGCCAGAAAGAGGCTGAGGCTAAGGCCTATGAGGCTGTGAAGAGCGCCGAGGCTAAGAAAGCCCAGGCTGATGCAGACCGATATGCCGCTGAGCAGCAAGCCGCTGGTATCCAGGCAGTTGGTGCCGCTGAGGCCGCAGCTATTGAAGCTAAGGCTGAAGCGCAGAAGAAGATGGGCGAAGCATCCATCATTGAGATGTACTTCAAGGCGTTGCCTGATGTAGTCGCAAGCGCAGCAGCTCCTCTGGCTAAGGTTGATAAGATTGTCCAGTATGGCGATGGAAATTCAACCAAGCTGGTCAAGGACGTAATGACTTCTGCCAACCAGATTATGGAAGCTATGGCAGACAGTGGTATTGACATTAAGGATATGCTAACCTCTGCCCTGAAGAAGAAAGATTAATTTTATAGACCGCTGATTAATTTCAGCGGTCTATTTTTATACTCTTGGGTATAATCAACTAATTGCATCCGTGATTTTTTTAGATTTAATAGATATAAAAAATAAAGGAGGCATTAGTATGGTAAATATAATGTCAAAAAGTGGACACACTACATATGGATTGACAGAATATGTTCTTGACGAAGAAAAAGAAGTAAATAATTTATCAGTCCTCGATGCACCTGGTTCTACTGCATATATTATTGCTACTGGTAATAGTTATATTTTATCAGGTGGAAGTCGCACTTGGAAAAAAATGAAATTAGTAAGCGCTGGTGGAAGTGGAAGTAGTGCTGAAGCAGAAGCCCGTATTGCTGAGTTAGAAACTCAAGTTGCTGAATATCAAGCAAAAGAAGCTAAAGCAACTAAGTAGATTAATGAATTAACTGCTACAATCCAGGAGCAAAAAAATACATTAACTGAAAAAGAAACTCAAATTACTACATTACAAACAAATTTAAATAATAAAGAAACTGAGCTTAATACAACTAAATCAGAATTAGCTACGGCTAATGAAAAAGTAGAAAAATTGAGTGATGTTAAAGTTGAAGGAGATACCTTAGTATTGCCTGATGATTTGATTGATACAGTAGAGGAGGGCTAATATGAATATTTCTAAAATTAAAATTAAAGGACAAGTTTATAATATTGTCGATGCTAATGCATATGTTGCAGAAGTAAATGGCGAAAGATATGCCAGTTTAAATGAAGCAGTTATCGCTTGCGGAACTACTCCATCTACTATCACCTTAGTCGGTAATGAAGTTATGAGTGCTCAAGTCGTAATTGGGGATGGACAAGATATTACACTCAATTTAAACGGAAAATCGCTAACCGCGAAACCTAATTGGAATTTCAATTCTGGTCTATTAGCCATTCATCACGGCGGAACTCTAACTATTAATGGTGAAGGTGAAATTTTTGGAGTAAGTCCTGGTGGTTGTGTATATTGCGGTATTGTTTTAACAGTTGATAAAACTGATAATGATAATTCTAAACCTGCTAAATTAATTGTTAATGGTGGACATATTGTTGGTCAATGTTATGGTATCAGTGGAAATGGTTCTAATGCTGGTCGTGGAAATACTGAATGTATCATTAATGGCGGGTTAATTGAAGCTTCAAGTATTATCACTGGAGAAGATAATTGTGGTTATTATCAACCTCAATTTAATGGTAAAATGACATTTAATGATGGCGTAATCCGTGGACGTTCAGCTATTGAAATTCGTAGCGGAGATTTTACTATGAATGGTGGTATTGCTGAAGCCTATGGTTTTGCTAATGAATGTATGGTAAAAAATGGCAGTGGCCCGACCTCAAAAGGTGTAGCAGTTGCTATTGCTCAACATTCTACTAAACAACCTATTAATGTAATTATTAATGATGGTCAATTAATTGCTGAATGCCCATTTTTCGAGGGGAATCCTATGGGTAATGATGAATTATCTATTGCTACTGTAAAAGCTGAAATTAATGGCGGTTCATTCCGCACTGTTGGTGCTGGTAGCGAACCATTCCACGCAGTTGATTTAACTGAATTTGTAAAAGGTGGAGAATTTGTTCATTATTTCACAGATAAAAAATATTTAGATCCAGAAAAATTTGATATAGATAATTGGTATGAAGA
>OIZL01000148.1_pt1 | contig 60234 bp, 53 predicted proteins | sample 1588541 | NCBI WGS metagenome assembly OIZL01 (sample SAMN03283285) | human gut metagenome | biome: human-associated habitat; material: feces | host: Homo sapiens | place: Peru | collected 2012 | reverse complement strand
GGAATTGTAACCGCATCAAAAGGTACTCTTGTAACAAGTTATGATAATCCTTTGAATGTTATCGCTCAATCTATGGGCGAAGACACGATGATTGCAGCAAAAAAAGGTGAACGTATACTAACCCCTGAACAGAATGAAATGTGGGAAAGATGGACAACCGCCATGCCTAAATTAATGAGCTATTTACCTGCTCTTGAGTATGTTCCGAAAGGTCTGAGTACAAGCAAACTTGAATCTAAATTACAGAATTCTGGAACAAACAATTCGGTTAGCATTGGAACTATCCATGTACACGAAGTACAGAATGTCGATGCATTTACCGATGCAGTTATCAAGGAATTCCCAGGCAAAATGATTCAGGCGATGCATAGAAAATAATTTATGTAGGCGGTTGTGTAATAGCAACCGTCTATTTTCATGAGGTTTTATATGAAAAAAGAAAATAAAGGACATATTTTAAATGTTGCATCAATTGCTGGTTTTATGCCAGGTCCACTTATGGCAACATATTACGCCACTAAAGCATATATTGTTAGACTTTCTGAAGGAATACGTGAAGAATTAAGAAAAGAAAAGTCAAATGTTAAAATAAGTATTTTATGTCCTGGGCCTGTTAGTACAAATTTTACAAAGGTTGCAAATGTAAAATTTAGTATTAGAGAAGCTAACAGTATGAATGTTGCTAAATACGCAATAAAGCATTTAAATAGATTTTATATTGTACCAGGTCTTGATATAAAATTAGCAAGATTTGGAACGAAAATTGTTCCTTCTCCCCTTATTGCTAGAATAACTTATAAAGTTCAAAAAAGAAAACTTGGCTAATTCCAAGTTTTCTTTTAATTCTTTTTTAAATTTTCGTATATTTCATAATTATAATTCCAATCTGAGTAATCTTCGTCCTCTCTATGGTCTTCAAGATTATATGCCTTAACTATACTTTCAATATCTTTAGTAATTATTTCAGCACCGTAAATATTTAGATGATTTCCTTCATCTCTACTACATTTTTCCCAATTAAAGTTTTCATTTAAATTATAATCTATATATGGAATATTTTTTTCTTGTGCATATTGGAAAATCAAATCACTTTTCTTTTGATTCCATGACTTTATTGTTGGTATGTAAACAAAAATAACTTCAGTGCTATTTTCTTTGCATAGTTTTAGTACTTTATCTAAATTTCTTTTACACTTTTCAGGTATTTCGTCTACTACATCTTGTTCTGTTTTCTTTGAATTCTTTTTATATGCTTTTATTTTTTTATTAAATTCTTGACCCTTAAAAGGAGCTAAATACTTTTCAGTTACCCCTGTAAAATCTTCATCTGATAATTCATTCCACCTCGAATGATATCTTATTAATGGCATTAAATAACTAATTCTTGTTGAAACTGGCACCTTAACATCTTTGCTCAAGATTAATTCTAATTTATTTAAGCTAAATTTCATACAATCTATAGATTTTCTAATATCATTTCTTGAATCTTTGTCTGTAAATATATAATCCATATCTATTATTGCAAGTTTTGGTTTTTGTGTTTTATAAAAGTCTCTTAATAAATAATATGAAACCCATGTTGTTTCAAGCGGATTGCCTATATGATAGCTTGTTACACCCAAATCATTCCACAAGACCATTGGTGAAACTCCGTTATACATATCACTATTTCCGATCATTACAATATCTATTGTATTTTGTGGTTCATTATACAATCCTTTTATTCTTCTTGTTGCACCGTGCATATTCATCTGCCCATTTAGGTATAAATATTTTGTTCAGAATACTCATAATTATTATAAATATTATTACAAATATTATTGTTTTAATTATTATATTGTTATATTTTATTTTCATGTTATGTAAGTCCTTTCCAAAACATTAACATTATACACTTGTTGAAAATTTAATTCAATATATTCAAAATAAAACAAATCATCGACTTTATGTTGCTCTTTGTTCTCACCCAATTCGAGTTTTTGACTGCAAGGAGAAAATTTAAAAGGACATCTTCATAGACGTCCTTTAATGAATTCATTATCTATATAATAAATTATTTTTTATTTACTAAATCTTTTAAAGCTTTTCCAGCTTTGAAAACTGGAGCTTTTGATGCAGGTATTTTTATTTCTTCTTTAGTTTGAGGGTTTCTTCCTTTTCTAGCTGCTCTTTTTCTAACTTCGAAAGAACCAAAACCAACTAATTGTACTTTTTCTCCTTTAACTAATGCTTCAGTAACAACGTCTACGAAAGCATTTAATGTTTCTTCTGCACATTTTTTTGTGTCTCCTGTTTTTGCAGCCATTGCTGCTACTAAATCAGATTTGTTCATTTAATTTACCTCCTAAAAAGTTTGAAATATGTAGAACTTTTCATCTACAATAGCAATATTCGTCATAATAAAATAAAATCCTTCTTTTTTTATTAATTTTTTCTTTAAAATCTTTAAGGCTGTAAGATTATAGGCAATAAATGTAAATTTATTTAATTCTTTACATTTTGTTTTTTTCCATATATACCAAGCTTTTGAAGAATTTTATATATTTGAGTTCCATATGGTATCATAACAATTTCTTCTTCATCAAAAATTTTTAATAATACAATTAAAATTAAGTAAATAACGACCGCAACTGCTATACCAACTAGTGTTGCAATTTTAGCTGAAATTATACCAATAAGTATTGAATATATAAAATATGAACATACACACATTCCAAAAGTTGCAATTAGTGGTTTTATAATAAACTTTGATAAATTCAATTTTAATTTTATTGTTTTTCTTAATACAATAAAACTTAAGAAAAATGCAAAGAAATTATTAATTACAGAAGCAATAGCAGCTCCATTTACACCAAATTTTGGATTTGGGACTAAAATTAAATTAAATATTAATTTTAACATTACACCAATAAAAGAAGTTATAGCAGGAACTTTTATTTTTCCAAGTCCTTGCAAAGCTCCATTTGTTGTCTGCATTAATACTGCAAATATTATTGTAAATGAAAAAATTTGCAGTAAAAAACCACCTTCTGTTGCATTTGGAAATAGCAAATTAATAATTGGCTGTGCAAATGTTATCATCCCAAACGTACATGGAAGCCCTAATATCATTGTTATTAGTAATGAAAGTGAAATTCTTTTTCCTGCTGTAACACTATCATTTTTAGCCATTAGTCCAGATACTGATGGAACTAATGCTGTTGCAAATGCAATGTTAAATGAAAGTGGAAGTGTTGCCAAAGTATCAACTTTTCCAGATAGAATTCCATATTGTGCTTTTGCTAATGTATCTGGCAAAAATGTTTTTAGTCCTTTTACAACAGTAACAATATCTACAACTTTTGATAATGTTGACATTATTGCACTTAAAGTAATTGGTATTGATACTATTAATATATTTTTTACTATTCTTTTTATTCTTTCATTTCTATAATTTTTAGCCTCTTTTATTTTAGGCATTACTATTTTTCTAAAACTTCTATAATATAGCAATATATATAAGAAGCTTAATATAACAGATAATGTTGTTGCAAGGTTAGCGCCTGCTGCCATAAGTTTCGTATCAAGTCCTGTACCAATTCCGATTAGCTCTACAGCGGATATTGTTATTACAGTTTTAAATACTTGTTCTAATGATTGAGATTTAGCTGTAACAGATACTTTATCTAATCCATTAAAATATCCTCTTAATACTGACGCAATGGTAACAAATGTTATTGATGGTGACAATACTTGAAGTGATATATTTGCTTCTGGTACTTCTATCATGTTTGCAATTGCATTTGATCCAAAGAATAATAAAAGTGTTCCAATTAATCCAATTAACCCAAAAGTTAATAAAGATATTCTAAAAATCCTATGTGCTCCTTTGTAATCGTCTACTGCAACTTTTTCTGAAATTAATTTAGCAATTGCGTTTGGTACTCCTATTGAAGATATTGTAAGAAGTAGCGCATAAATTTGATAGCCACTTCCATATATTCCATTTCCAACATCTCCAAAACCTTTTTTATTCGTTAAATAAATTTTTGAAACAAGTCCTAACATTTTTATTAGCACTTGTGAAACCATAAGAGCTAATACGCCTTTCATAAAGCCGTCTTTTTTCTCTAATTTTTTTGTCCTTTCCATAACTCTTCCTTTCATTATATTTTAATCTTATGCGTATTTAGTTTTAATTATATTAGTAATTTACATTTTTAATCTGTTTGGGAACGTATTGATTTTTATGTCAATTTTTTCATCCATTATTATGTATTCTCCTTTTTTAAAAAATCCTTTAAACAGTTTAACTGCTTTTCAAATTCATATCTTGTAAAAACAGTTTCTTCTTTTTCTAGAGTTCCTATTTCATGTAAAATATACTTATTACATTGTTTCAATACATTTCTATATAATGGATTTTGCAATGCACTTATATACAATTCATCTATTAAATTATCATACTCTTCGTCAAATCTATTTATCGCTTTACCTTGCCAATAAACAATTCCACTTTTTTTCCAATCATAATCGCTTGCAATTTTTATGTTATTTGAATCTAATCCACTATAATTCAAAACAAGGTTTTGCATATCTATATTTTTAAATTTAATACCTTGGAAAAAACATTCAATACTACTCATTTTTTTCCCTTTAAACACAAATTGATATGGAAACAAGTTTGATAAAACTTTAGAATATGCTCCTTTTATTTTATATCCTACATTTATCCATTTTTCGCTTTCACCTATTGTTTTACCTTCTTCATCAACTAGTGAAATACCATCACAATACTTTATACCATTAATATCTTTAATTTCTTTTTGGGCAAATACATATTTTTTCTTAAAACTTCTGAATTCTGCCAGTTCCTTTTCTATTTTTTTCATTTTTTCTCCTTTTTAACTTAACTTATTTATGTATATATTAAAAACAAGTCATTTTTATAATTATATATTATTCTTTTATAAATGTCTATAAAATTCATTTTTTTTGTCAAAACCCTTGTTTTTTTAGGGATTTTGTAAGATAATATATGTAGTTATTTTATTTTTTAAAGTGAGGAAAATATGAAAATACTTGATAAATTTTTAAAATTCTTAAAAACAGATAAAAATACATTTTTTACATACATATTAACAGTACTTTCTATATATTTTACAGTAGATAGATTGCTAGAAGTTTTAATGATGATATTTACTGGAGTTTCAGTTTCTTATTGGGGCCCTATTCACTACACTTTTGCTATTGCTTGCCCAATATTTGCATTTTTATTTTGTTGTTCATCTTCTTTTGTAAAAAATGATGAAATGAAGATTACATTTTTATATATGTATATAATTTCACTATATATTATTGGTGTTTCCATGGTTATTCAATGGGCAAATTTACTTTGCTGGTTATTGTTTATATCAGCTCCTGGATATGTAAAAATTGTTTCTGAGCTGTCATATTTAATAAGACCTGCTTTTCAGTCACTTGCTGCATATTTACCATTAGTAACATTTTACCCATTAATGAAATGGCTAATTTTAACAGTTAATGATACTTTAAATATTCGTAAATCTATAATGGAATATGCTGGTATAAATTTATCTCAGAAAAATGAAGGAACTGGCGCTTATTCATGCGAAATGCCACTTCAAAATGATAAAAAAACCGGAGAAAGAGTTCGTATAACAGAAAATGGTAGATATCAGTCTACATTTATATGTGGTATTTCTGGTAGTGGTAAAACCTCTATGCTTTTTGAGCCAATGATGGCTAAAGATATGGAGAAGAAGTTTTTCTTTAAAGAGACTTCAAAAGAACTAGGTTATACTGCACTTAAAACACATATAGCTATAATAAATAAACCATACGACAATGAATATTTAAATAAAAACTTTAATTTAAATATGCTTACTCCTACTTATGGAAAAGAAAAAGTATTTAAAGCATTTTTAAATAAAATGATATTAGATGCATCTTCTGATAATATTATATATAGAAATATTGGTTTAACTTCTGTTTCTCCTGATTATGAATCTACCTCAAGAATGCTAGAAGTTGCTAATAACTTTAACTTACCAGTCAATTTAATAGATCCTAATAACTCATCATCAATTGGATTAAATCCTTTTGCATTTGATGACCCTGTTAAAATAGCAATAATAATTTCTTCAGTATTAAAAGAAATGTATTCTAAAGCTGGTACAGATTTAGACGAATCTTATAGGCAAAATGCTTCTTTACAAGCTGTTGAAAATGTTTGTATATTGTTAAAAGAAATGTATCCACGTCTTAACAATGGTGATTTACCATCACTTGAAGATATGCTTAATATGTTTAATGATTTTTCATTAGTTGAAGATATGTGTAACAAATTACAAGAAAATCAAGAACTTGCACAAAAATATAAAATTCAAATTGGATATTTTAAAAAGAACTTCTATAAAGATGGTGTAAATAAAAATGATACCGAAAAATATATTCAACCTGCAGCTTCTCAATTAGATGTATTACTTCGTGTTCCTGGAGTTAGAAATATTCTTTGCAATAGACGTAACAATTTGGATTACGACAATGCTTTAGCAAATGGTGAAATAACACTAGTATGTACAAGACGTGGTGATTTAGGCGCTGCTGTTCATACAGCATTTGGATTATTTTTCTTATTATTAATGCAATATTCAGTTTTAAGAAGACCTGGTCCTGAAAGAAGTAGAGTTCCTCATTTTCTATATATAGATGAGTTCCCTGATTTTATAACTCATGCAACTACAAATATGTTTACTTTATATAGAAAATATAGAGTTGGAATTACAATATCAGCTCAAAATTTAAGACAATTAGGTCAAAAAGATGGTAGATACAGAGATATAATAATTGCGAACTGTTATAATAAATTTGTATTTGGAAATAATACGCCTGAGGATAATGAATGGTGGTCAAAAGAAATTGGTGAAAAGAGAGAATGGAACTTCAACTATACCTATAATACAGCCGAAACTTCATATGATCCTAAATATGGTGGTGCAAAACTAGAAAACAAAGTAAAATTCACACCTGGTCAAGTCCAAGGTTTAGGAGCAAAACAATGTTACTTCAAAATTAAAGATACAAAGGCAAAATATTCAAATGGTGTAATTAAAGTTGATTATCTTGCTTCTAAATATCATGAAAAACATGAAAGTAAACAATACAACTTTAATAAATTTATAAATGCCCCATCTTCAGATGAAGAAAAAGATAACAAAAAAGAAAAATTTGATTTGAAAAACTTAGAATTTGATACTTACGACAATGGAGATGTAGATCCAATAAAAAATAATACAACTGATAGTAATTTCCTATTCAATAATGATGATGCTATAATATTTGATATAAACAGAAAGAAAAATAACGAATAAAAAAAGAAACGATTAACTCGTTTCTTTTTTTACATATATAACAATGGTTAAAGTTTCCTTGAGTATATATTTTTTAAGCAAAATGCTCACTGTTTTTATTATTTATGTGAATCTATTTCCTTATTTTGTTTTTCAATAGTTCTATTTAAATTTTCTAGCATATTATTAACTAGTAAGTATCGTTCAGCAAATTCAATATTATTGCAAAAGTTTTTATCTATTGATGATCCTGTTTTTATTAATCTGCTTATTTCTTTATCCATATTTAATATCATCTTGTCTATTGAAAATTTTTCTACTACTTTTTTTCTACATACTTCTTTATAGTTAATATTATCCTTATTGTCCAAAATTTTCTCAAGTGCTATCTTATATTCATCTATTTCTTCTTCCGAATAATTAAAATTAAATTGTTCTTCTGGTTGTTGATATGGAACAATAAGTTCACCGCAGTTATCTTCTATAATTTCTTTTTGTCCACCGACGTTACTTGAAACAACCGGCACTCCCATTGATAATGATTCATATGTTGTTAAAGTTAATCCTTCTCTTAAAGAACACACTAAAGTAACATCTGCAATTTTATAGAATCTCCTTGGATCTTCTTGCATTCCATACATATGTATATTTTTTTGAAGTTTTTCTTCTTCTATTTTTTCCTTAACATCTTCAAATGCTGCACCATCGCCAACCATAACCATCTGGACATCATTTCTATCTTCAAGAATTTTTTTAAACACTTCTACTGCAAATAATGGTCTTTTATAATGTACCATTCTAGTTATATATAAAATCACTTTTTTGCCTTCATATTTTTTTGCAAGCTTGTCTTCCCCACTATATATAACATTACAATCATATTTATTTGTATCTGTTCCAATATATACCGTTTTAATATTTTTAACATTTCTTTTCATTAAATGATACATCATGTCTTTTAAATGTTTTGTACATGTATATGTTGCATCTAAATAATGTGCAACAGAATTTGAATCTTTAGGAAAGCCACCATTTCTTAGAGTCCAGTTTTCAGCATGAATGTAATCAATAAAAGGTATATCTTTAAAATGATACTTTAACCAAGGTAGAACATAGTAACCATAAAAGCTATTTGTTATAAGTACACAGTTAATCTTCCTGCTTTTTATTATATGATATATAAAACTTGCCCAATCCTTTTCTTTTAAGAAAGTAGTTAAATCAAAATATTCGTCAACATATTTTTCAACTGTTTGCCTTAAAAAATAATCACATTTTTGTGTAGTTATAACACTTATCTCATACCCTTTTTCTCTTAATCCTTTTATTAAATTAAGATTGAATATATCAGCTCCTCCAACAACAAACCATGGAACTATAAATAAAAGTTTATTTTTTGTGTTATGTTCAAATATATCCTTCTTTGTTATATCAATTTTTTTAGGTATATCTTTGTACTCTATCTGATAAATATCATCAAACTGTATTGTATCTATATCTTTATCAATATCCATTTTTTGTTTTATCTTATTTATAAATTCTTCTTCTATTTCTGTTTTTTTAATATCTCCTTCTTGGATTTTCTCTGAAAGTTGTTTATTGTTTTTTCTATGCCAAAATCCATAGAAGTCCATTTTTATAGGTACATATCGTTGACTTAAGAAAAATAGCCACATAAACCAGTTTTCATGAATATCTATAGGAAATTTAACATATTTATCTAATTCAAGAAACTTTTCTTTTCTTATAAATGCACACTTTGATATAATATTTTTCTTGGTCATTTCATATATAGCAAGTTTTTTATTATACAATTCGTTAATTGCTCCAAAATTGACCATTCTAGAATATGCCCACACTCCCTCAGGATTTGTTAGCATAGTAAAATAACCACATTCAAGCATTGTTTTATCTATTAAATCGCCTTCTGACAATAGTAATACTATATCACTATTTGCTTGTTCTGCAGCTATATATTGTGCCTTTGGTACTCTTTCTTCTGTTATTTCTACTATCTTAATTCTCTTATCTCGTTTCTTTAAATCCAAAAGAGTTTTGTCTATATTATTAGTAACTATTAACCATTCCCAATGCGGAAATGTTTGATTATATAATGATAAATATGTCTGTTCAATATTCCCGCTTTCCTCATAATAAGTTATTATTGAGACATATATATTTCCTACAAATTTGCTTATACGTTGACTCTGTTCTAATCCAGGTTGATACGAAAAATCAAAGTAATCTAATTCATTTTTTAAATTGTTTATTGCCATATAATTTACCTCCTTTGACTTTTCTATTTTATCATAAAAAATAAATAAAGCAATAAAATTTTTTATTATTCTTTTATTGCTTGTATCGCTTCTTTATAGTCTTTTGAGTTTACTATACAACTTCCAGATACCAATATATTTGCTCCTGCATTTTTTAATATTTCTTTATTTTCTATTGTTACTCCACCATCAACTTCTATATCTATATCAAGTTTCTCTTTTTCTAAATATTGTTTTAATTGTTTAACTTTTTCTACTGTTTCAGGTATTAATTTTTGTCCTCCTTTTCCAGGTTCAACAGTCATAACTAATACCTCATGTATTAATGGTATATATTCATATATTTTTTCAATTTTTGTTTTGGGTTTTACAGCTATTCCAACTTTTACATTGTTATTCTTTATATACTTAATTATTTCAAGTACCTCTTCTTTGTTTTTACATGCTTCTATATGAAATGTTATTATATTAGGTTCAAATGGTAAATAGGCATCCACAAATGTTTTTATGTTATTAACCATTAAATGAATATCTAGTGGTATATTGCTTATTTTTTTAATACTAGTTAAATATTCTTGCATCAAATTATTTGTATTATTTTCTACAAATTCTCCATCCATAACATCTATATGATAATAATCTGTTTTTGCAACTTCAAGGTTATAAATTGTACCTAATATATTTTCTTTTTTTACACTTAATATTGATGTTGAAACTTCTACCATTTATGTTCCTCCTTATCTTTTAATTCTTCATACATTTTTTTAAAATTATTATATCTTATTTGAGATATTTCATTATTTTGTAGTGCTTCTTTTATGCCACATTTTTCTTCTTTTATATGAGTACAATCTAAATATTCACATTTATTATTAAAATAATTAAATTCTTTAAAATACTTGTACAATTCTTTATATGGTATCTCAAATATGTCAAAATTTGAAAAGCCTGGCGTATCTGCTATGTATGATTCTTTTTCTATTTTATATAGTTTGACTGACGTTGTTGTATTTTTACCCTTTTTATTTTTATTGCTGATTTCCCCCTCTATAGTTGTATCTCTGGTAAATATAGAATTTATTAAAGTTGATTTTCCAACTCCTGAATTTCCAGAAAAAGCACTAATATTGTTCTTCAGCATTTCTTTTATTTGTTCAATATTTTTTTTTTCTTTTGCAACTGTCTTTATAACCTTATATCCTATTTTAGAATATATTTTTTCAATTTTGTCTGCCATGTCTAAATTTAAGTCAATTTTATTTATTATAATAACAGGTTTTATATTCAAAAATTCTGCAAATGCTAGCTGTTTATCAAGCATCAATAAATCAGGTTCCGGATTACTAGCAGAAATAACTAATATAAGTTGCGTTATATTCGCCATTTTGGGTCTTTTTATATAGCTTTTTCTATCTACTATTTCTATTATATTTCCTACTTCGTTATCTATTTCTATTATGACATTATCTCCAACGACAGGTTTTAGTTCTTTTTCTTTAAATTTTCCTCTTGATGTACACTTATACACTTGTTCGTTAATTTCTACATAAAAAATATTTGATACTATATTTATTATTTTTCCTTTTCTTTGCATTTTTCTCTCTTTCTAATAAAGTAGTTTTACCAAATTTTCTCATACAATAACTCTAAGTCATCGTAGCATTTTTCCTCAACAAAAAGAATCTTAAGGATTATCCCCTAAAATTCCCTTTGTTTTTTAATCTATTATACATATATTTGTATCTTCTAAGTTAATTCCTGTATCAGCTTTTTTTACTCCATCTATTAGTACTTTTATACTTACATAGCCTTTATTAGTAAACTCTGTTGATATACTTTCTGATCTTGGGTCTACTTCTTTATCAAATATAGATTCATCATTTACAGTTATCTTTAATTTTACTTTTTTTACAACTTGCTGACCTACAGCTTCATTTGTAGTTGGATCTTCATATTCAACTTTTCCATTTAGTAAAGATTTTACATTTACATTTATTGTCCCTTTTTTCTTTTGTAGTAACTGATTTATTGTTATTGATATATATGAATCCTTTTCAACTTCTGAGTCTGCTTCTAAATCTTGATAAAGCACTACACCATCTGCTTTGCTTTCATCATTATCAACATATACTTTTTTTAATTTTAGGCCTTTATCACTTATCATCTTTTTTGCTTCTGCCTCTGTTTTGCCTGTTAAGTCCGGAACAACTACTTTTTCTATTCCTTTGCTAACTTTAATTGTTATTGTTTCTCCTGCATCAATTTCTTGGCCTTCTCCAACACTTTGGTCTATTACATATCCAGCTTCAACTTTTTTATCAAACTCTTCTACTACTTCTACCTTCAAATCAAGAGCCATTAATTTTGCAACTGCATCATCTTTAGTTAATCCATTTACCTTTATCATTTCAACAGTATTTTTTCCTTTACTTACTACAACTTTTATTGTTGTTCCCTCTTTTATTTTATAATTTGGTATATATGCTGGATCTTGTGAAATTATACAACCTAGTGGTACATCTTTATCAAATGCTTGACCAGTCACTTCAAGTTTAAATTTGCTTTCCTTAGCTTCACTCTCCGCTTGTGACTGTTCTTTTCCTATAAGATTAGGTATTTGTGCGTCTTTTACGGCTGTTTTATCTATAATTATGTTTGTAACTAAAATTGTTATTGCTAATAGTAATATTGCTCCAACTATTATACAAATAGCTTTATGCTTATTAACAAATGCTTTTAATCCCTTTTCTTCTTTTTTATTTTTAAAGTCTGATTTATTATTAAAATCAGATTTATCATATATAGTTGAGATTCTCTGTGTTGGAAAATCCTCTTGTTTTTCCATTACAACAAATTCAGAATTTGGATTTTTTATTGCTTTACTTAAGTCTTTAAGCATTTCGGTTGCATTTTGATATCTTAAGTTTACATCTTTTTGCATAGCTTTCATTATTATATCATTTACAGCTTTTGGAATTGATGGATTAACTTCTATTGGTTGCTTTGGTGTTTCTTGCATATGTTTTAAAGCTACAGAAACAGGTGTATCTGCATTAAATGGTACTTTTCCTGTTACCATTTCATATAATACAACTCCTAATGAATATAGGTCTGATTTTGCATCCGTATAACCACCTCTTGCGTGTTCTGGCGAGAAATAATGCACAGATCCCATCGTTGTACCAAATGCTGTTATAGTGGAATTTGATACTGCTTTTGCAATTCCAAAGTCCGTTACTTTTGCAATTCCATCTTCTGTAATTATAATGTTATGTGGTTTAATGTCTCTATGGATTATATTATTTTTATGAGCAGTTTCTAAGGCTGAAGCTATTTGTATTGCAACATTTACAGACCATTTCCAAGATAATGCTCCATCTTCATTTATTATTTCCTTTAAAGTTTTTCCTTTTACTAATTCCATTACTATATAGTGTAAATCTCCTTCACTACCTACATCATAAACAGATACTATATTAGGATGTGTAAGACTTGCAGCAGCTTGAGCTTCTGTATTAAATCTTTTAATAAATTCCTCATCAGTTGTAAATTCTTCCTTTAGTATTTTTACTGCTACATATCTATTAAGTACGTGGCATTTAGCTTTATATACTGTTGCCATTCCGCCATTTCCAACTTTTTCTATTATCTCATACCTATTTCCTAACAATCTTCCCTCTAAATCCATCTTAAACCTCCAAATTTTAGGATTATATTTATAATTATCAATTAACTTTATGTTTTGTTTTGTACTATAATAACAGTTATATTATCAAATCCACCAGCTTCGTTTGCTTTTTCTAGTAATGTTTCAGCTGCTGTATCAATATTTTCCGTTATTGTATTATATATTTCTTCATCTTTTACCATATTAGTAAGTCCATCTGATGTAATAACTAATATATCATCTTTTAAGAAACCTTTTACCATTGTATCTGGTTCAACAAAAGACGTACATCCTAATGCTTTAGTTAGCATATTTTTCTTTGGATGATGAAGTGCTTCTTCTCTAGTAATAGTTCCATCTTTTACCAGTTTTTCTACATAGCTATGATCTGTTGTAAGTTTCCTAATAAAATTTTTTCTTATTCTATAAATTCTGCTATCTCCAACATGGCCTATATAAACTCTATTGTCTTTTACAAGTGCAACTTCCATTGTTGTTCCCATGCCTTCTAGCATTTTCACTTTTTTGGATTTTTCATAAACGACCATATTTGCATATTCAATAGCATTCTTTACTAATTCTTCTATTTTTTCCCTAGTATGTTCTATTTGTGCAAAATTATTTTCTATATAGTTTTTGGCTGTTGTTACTGCTAATGTGCTTGCAACTTCGCCGCCATTATAGCCTCCCATACCATCTGCAACTATGTATAATCCAACTGTTTCACTTGGTTGTGAAGCATAATATGCATCTTGGTTCATTTCTCTTGCCTTACCAATATCTGATTTAGCAAAAACTTTCATTAATATTTTCTCCTATTCTTTAAGATTTTTTCTTCTTAATTGTCCACATGCAGCATCTATATCAGAGCCTAATTCTCTTCTTATAGTTGCTATAATTCCTTTTTCATTTAAATAATCTCGAAATCTTATTATGTTTTCATTTGAGCTCTTAACATATTTTCCGTTTTCAATTTTATTAATTGGAATTAAATTTACATGGCATAACATTCCATGCAACAATTTTACTAGTTCTTTTGCATCTTCTAAATTATCGTTATTATCTTTTGCAAGAGCATATTCAAAAGATATTCTTTTATTTGTTTTATTTATATAATATTTACATGCTTTCATTAACTCTTCTATGTCGTATTTATTATTTACAGGCATCATTTCACTTCTTTTTGTATTATTTGTAGCATGAAGCGATATAGATAATGTACATTGTAAATCTTGGTCAGCAAGTTCATATATTTTAGGAACAAGTCCGCTTGTAGAAATACTAATATGCCTTGCCCCTATATTTAATCCTTTAGGGTTATTTAATATTTTTATGGCTTTCATGACATTATCATAATTATCTAATGGTTCTCCTATTCCCATAAAAACAATATTAGATATTTTAACATTTTCATCTCTTTGAACTGCTAAAATTTGCTCTACAATTTCCCCTGCTGTTAAATTTCTTACAAATTTTATTCCAGTTGATGCGCAAAACTTACATCCCATTTTGCATCCAACTTGTGAAGATACGCATATTGTTTTTCCATGATGATATTGCATAAGAACAGTCTCAATTGCATTATCATCCAAAATATCAAACAAATACTTCTTTGTTCCGTCTGTTGACTCTTGCTTTTGCAATATCTTGAAGTTATGTAACTCAAATTCTAATTTTAACTTTTCTCTTAAGTCTTTAGAAAGATTAGTCATTTCATCAAACGAAGTTACTTCATCTATATATATCCACTTAAAAACTTGTTCTGCCCTATATTGTTTTTCTCCAAGTTTTAAAAACTCTTCTTTTAGTTCATCTAAATTATAATCTTTTATATTCCTCATTAAACATTCCTAACTATTTCAAAAAGGATTTGAATTTCCATTTTCCCTAGATAATTTATACCACAATACGTTTTTTTTTTCAATAGTTTTATAATACAATTTTCCGTTTTATTTAAAATTAATTAATTGCAATAGTAACACTTTTTATCTTTACAAATATACTATGTATATAATTATATAATTGGAGGTTAGTTATGAAAAAATTAGCTGTTGTTGGTGCCACAGGTTTAGTTGGAAGAACAGTTCTTAAAGTTTTAGAAGAAAAAAATCTTCCTATTGATGAATATGTGTTATTTTCTTCTAAAAAATCTGCTGGCTCAACTATTCACTTTTTAGGAAAAGATTATTTAGTTAAAGAATTAACTGAAGATTCATTTATTGAAGATAGATTTAGTTATGCAATTTTTTGTGCAGGTGGAGCGACCTCTTTAAAATTTGCACCTATTGCTTCTTCTAATGGATGTATTGTTATTGATAATAGTAGTGCATTTAGAATGAATAAAGACGTGCCTCTTGTTGTTCCCGAAGTAAATCCTGAAGATATATTCTTAAACAATGGTATTATTGCTAACCCAAATTGTTCAACAATTCAAGCAATGCTCCCTTTAAAAGCTTTAGATGATAATTTTAAAATAAAAAGAGTTATTTATTCCACTTACCAAGCTGTATCAGGGGCTGGAAGATTTGGAATTGATGATTTACAAAATGGAATAAAAGGACTACCACCTGAAAAATTTCCATACCCAATATTTAATAATTGCCTTCCTCATATTGATTCTTTTTTAGATAATGGCTATACAAAAGAAGAAGAAAAAATGATTAATGAAACGAGAAAAATTTTACATAAGCCTGAACTTCCTGTAACAGCAACATGTGTTAGAGTTCCTGTTATTAATTGTCATTGTGAAAGCATTAATGTAGAATTTGAACAACAATTTGATTTATCTGATGTTTTCAGTATACTTTCTAATTATGAACATATAAAACTTAAAGATGATGTAGCTAATTTAATTTATCCTTTACCAACAGAAGTTTCTGGAAGAGATGACGTCTATATTGGAAGAATCCGTAGAGATTTTAGTGTAAAAAACGGACTAAACATTTGGGTAGTAGCAGATAATGTAAGAAAAGGCGCTGCAACAAACGCAATTCAAATTTTAGAAAAATTATGTATTTAATCAACTACTTTTTTAGTAAGAATGTTTATTTTCTCCTGGAGTTTTATGTACTATAATTATAATAGAATGTGGTTTGCATTTGGGATGTATTAAAAAACAAATGGAGAGTATTTATACTCTCCATTTAGATGTTTGCTCTTTAATTATTTAATTTTATTAATAGTAGACATTATTTGGCTCATTCTTCCGTAAACTAAGTCTACCCATGTAGATGATGGACAGAATTTCTTTTTAACTCCTGATAAAGTTTTGCCTCCGTAGAAGCTTCCTCCTGGTGTTAAATAATTATAATGTAATTTTTTTGCAGCTATTTCAAGTCCCTCATCAACTGATGAATAATGTATAAGTTTTCCTTTTGACATCAAGCTTATATAATTATGTGTTTTTCTATGGTTTGAAGCAATATTCCAACCAGATTCAGCTGATATTAAACCACAGAAGAATATTTCATTAATTTCATATTTTTCACACAAATCATATATTTTATCTGAATTGTTATAAAAGAATTTTGAAGTATCTTGTTTTAAATTCTTCATAACTTCTTTAAAATCTTCTTTTGATAACCCGGTTCTTATTGTTAAGTCCATGTTTTTACTTATTTTTATATCTTTAAGTTCTTTGTATTGTTCTTTAGTTTCGTTTTCTTCTTGAGTATTTTCTTTTCTTTGTACATTTCCTCTTGATGTAGTTTGTATTTCTCTATTATAATAACTATTTATGTTTTTTTCTTTTTTATTTCTTATTAACTTTTCTACATTAACTTCTTCAACAATTTTTATTTCTTTAATTCTATCTTTCGTAGCCTCAATGCTATTACTAGCATCTACTGTATTACCAAATATTGCTAAACTCAAAATAGCCATTGGAATTATAACTAATTCCTTATTTAATAATACATTTTTTAGTTTTAACTCTATAATAATTCCTCCTTTTTTCTAGAGCAACTATTTAATTATAGCATATTTTTCCTTAGTTGTCAAATTTTGCACCGAAAACCTATTAGTTCTAAATACTACTAGAACTTTCGGTCAAGCACAAGACCCAGTCCTATACCTCTATTAATTATTCTTTATAGAGGTAGATCACGTGCTTGCACGGTATTGTAATTAATTTTAAATAAACCATTAACTAGTAACCAAAATTTATATTTTTTTCTTCAAAAGTCTTGTTTTTTTTTTGTTTGTATGTTAGAATATTATCTAGTTTAATTTAGATTTAACTATTCAGGAGGTGCTAAGTCATGGCAAAATGTGCAATTTGTGATAAAACATTAAGTCACGGAAATAAATTAAGTATAGCTCGTTCTCATGTTAGTAATAGAGCTACTAGAACATGGAAACCAAATTTAAGAAGTGTAAAGGCTATTGTTGATGGAGAGCCAAAAAGAATTAAAGTATGTGCTAAATGCTTACGTTCTGGAAAAGTTAAAAGAGCTTAATTTATTCCATACAAAATTACAAATAATTAGGAAATATTAATTTTTTATAAAAATTGTTTAATATATTTCATATATAAAAGACACATAGATTAACTATGTGCCTTTTTATATAAAATTAAGTTTTTAAGTACTATGTAAAACTAATTTTTTATTCCAAAAATAAATTTTACTATACCTCTTAAACATTTTGGGACTTTTTTTACAACAATATTCATACTCATCCTCTCCTTACTTTAACATGCTATACAAACAAAGCCACATGCTAATATAGCTATTCCAAAAATAAACAACCACCATGATAAAGGAAGCAATAGAACTAACAATATCCCCATTCCCAACCCAATTAGACATATTGATATTGTTTTCTTTAATAATCTAAAACACATTTTTTACCTCCTTCACATTATTATATTAATTTATTATGTAAAAGGTGATATTATATTAGAATAAAAGGAGAATTAATTTATGCATTCTAAAAAAGATATAATTAAAATTATAAATATTTTAAAGGATTTCTATCCAGATGCAAGATGTAGTTTGAATTTTCAAACCCCATTTGAACTTTTAGTTGCCACAATATTATCTGCACAATGCACTGATGAAAGAGTTAACAAAACAACTCCCTTAATATTTTGCAATTATTCTACACCTTCAGATTTTGTGAATATAGAATTATCTGAACTTGAAGAACTAGTTCATCCTTGTGGATTTTATAAAAATAAAGCAAAAAACATTAAGTCTTGTGCTGAAAAAATAATCAATGATTATAATGGAATAGTCCCAAATAACATTAATGACTTATTAACTCTACCTGGTGTTGGTAAAAAAACAGCAAATGTTGTAATGTTAGAAGCTTTTGGTATCGCCCAAGGAATTGCTATAGATACGCACGCAAAAAGGATTTCAAATCTTATTGGACTTTCAGATGAGAGTGATCCAATAAAAATAGAAAAAGACTTATTAAAAATAATTCCAAATGAATACTTAAAAGATATAAATCACTTATTTATGTGGCATGGTAGAAATGTATGTGTTGCTAGAAGTCCAAAATGTAATGAATGTCCTATAAATAAATATTGTAGATATTATAGTAAAAAACAAATATTACTTTAGTCTTTAAAATAATCTGATTTAAAGTGAATTTTTTGTGTTTTGATTAAATAGAGTTGACAAAAATGTTAATTGAATATACAATTATCTAGTAAAATTACTATTTTTAGGAGGAATTTAAATGATTAGAAAAAATTTAAAAATTTTCTTAACTACTGCTTTGGTTGTTATAACTCTTTTATCATTTTCTGTTTGTTTTGCAGATAACAATACTGATACTGTAACTACTGAAGCATCAGAAGCTGTACCTATTTCTATGCCAGAAGATCAAAACAATACAGCAGTTGTAACGTCTGAAGATAATAATGATTCTACTACCGAATCTACACCAGAAATTATTAATGGTGATTTATATTTAATAGACACAGACGTAAAGATGGATAAACTTGTTGATGGAAATGTTTTCATAATTGGAAACAATGTTGAAGTTACAGGGCAAGTTAATGGAAACTTATTTGTTTTAGCAAATACATTAAAATTTGAAGAAAATAGCTATGTTGTAAGTTCTATATATGCATGTGCTAACTCTGTTTACTACAATGGTGCTTGTAACGATTTTTATGTTACTGCAAACAATTTAGAAATGACTTTTAATTCTTACGTTATTAGAGATTTAAAAGCATCTGCAGCAAATGTTATTTTTCAAACAGCTGTTGGTAGAGACATTGACTTATCATGTAGTAAAGCTAATTTAGGTGATGGTGAAAATATACCAGTTGTATATGGAAACTTTAGATATACTTCTCCATCTGAGCTTTCAATTCCAGATGGAGTAATGAAAGGTACTGGTACTGTTACATATAATCCAAAATCTGAAGAAAATAAAAATAAATCAGTATCTATAAAAGATATCTTAGTAAATGTTATAACATATATAGTAACTGCGTTAATTATATTCTTAATTGTAAAGAAATTTATGCCAAAATTCTATGATAAAATTGAAAAACAAAAAATATCATTTGTCGAACTATTAAAGTGTTTCGGTTTTGGTTTTGCAATGATAATTGCTGCATTTTTAGTATTTATAATGCTACTTTGTACTCAAGTTGGGGTTAAACTTGCATTTGTGTTTATCTTAATTTTTGCAATTATCTGGATTTTAGCTGTTCCAATCTTCTCAATTTTAATTTCAAGATTATTTAAAACAGAAGGAATTGGAAAAAGATGTCTTGTTATTTCTTTAGTTAATATAGTATTTTATGTTTTAACAATAATACCTGTAGTTGGAGGAATATTCGCATTTGTTATATTTATGATTTCTTTAGGAATGATGTTTAATTTAGCACTACCTAAAAGAGAGCTTACGCCAGAAGAAATTGAAAATATACAAAAAGCTAAAGAGTTAGCTAAAGAAAATAAAGCAAAGCAAAAAGAAGAAAAAGCTAAAGCAAAAGCAAAAGAATTGGCTAAAGAAAACCAAACAAAGCCAGAAGAAGAAAAAAATAAAAAAGATGAATAAAACTAAGAAAAGTGGCTTAGCCACTTTTCTTAGTTTTATTATTTTATTATTATGATAACAAAGATAATTTTACTGTTTCAACTTTGTATTTACCATTTTCTAGTTTAAATTCTATTAAAGATTCTGTTAATTTATCTGCATTTTGTCTTAAATCTGTTGTAAACAAATATTTAATTTCTGGTATTTCAATTTTATTGATTACTAATTCTTTAAAAGTTTCTGCCATATGTTTTTCATCTTCACATACAAAAACTAGCTGTGGTAACATAGTAAAACCAGAGTCTCCTAAGATAAAGTTTTTGTAAAAGTCCTGATACATTTTCATCTTATCTATAAATTTCTTTTTCCAATCTTCTTCTCTTCTTACTACTTCAAATAAAAAGTCAATTGTCTTGCCTGCTTTCTTCAACTTAACACTTCCACCTGTTGTTTTGAAAACTTTTCCTAAAGTTTTAGCATTTAAGCTTGGTTTAGCAATATAAGAATCAAATGCAGATACTTTTCTTAAATATGCTATTACAGTTTGGTTTCCAGCTAACCTCTTTTTTATCATTGCTATTGGTTTTGTATTGTCTGTTGGTTGCCATTTGCAGTCATATTCTCTTGATGTTAATAAATATTTTTCCATTTTTTCTAAACAATATATTTTATATATTCCTTTGCTATTTTCAGATGTGAAATAATATCTAGTTAATATCTTAGATTTTACAAGTTGGTCTAATTTATTATTTAATTTATCTTGTGATTTATATTCAATTCCTTTACTATCTAATAACTGGCAAAGCTGTCTTGATGTTACAAACTCAAATTCATTTACTAATTTTAATATTTCAAAATGAATATCAGTAATATGTCCAATGTTTATTTTATTAATTATTTGATTCATTGAAACATATCCATCTTTTCCATCAAAAACTTTTATTTCACCCTCTCGCACTGCAAATGGTGATTCAGTTGCTTCTATTTGATTGTCTTCTATCATACTTATTTTTCCTCCAATTTCCTAGCAAATTCTGCTATTAATTTACTTGTTTATTTTATCATAAATATATTTTTTTGTCTACCTTGCATTATATAGTCTGTTTATTTTATTAAATATTCAACTTCTTCAGGCGTTAGATATCTCCATGTTCCTATTTTTATATTTTTAACTTCTATATTACCAATTTTACTTCTATGTAATGCTTTAACTTTTTTTCCTATTGCTTCACACATTTTTCTAACTTGTCTATTTTTTCCTTCATGTATACATATTTCAATTCTAGATATATTTTTTTCTTCATCAGTTTTTAATATTTTTACTTTAGCTGGTTTTGTTATATAATCATCAATTTGTACACCATTTCTTAACTTTTCAACTTCTTCATTAGTAATAATTCCTGTTAATGTTACTGTATATGTTTTATTTATTTCATGTTTTGGATGTGTAATTTTATATACAAATTCGCCATCATTTGATAATAATAATGCTCCTGAAGTATACATATCTAATCGTCCAACAGGTACAATTCTTTCTTTTACTTTTACTAAATCTAATACAGAGTCTCTTCCAAATTGTTCTTTTACAGTTGTTACATATCCTATTGGTTTATTTAGTAAAATATATACGTGTTTTTCCGTTTGCTCTATGTTTTTTTCATCAAACTCTACTTTATCTATATTAGGTATTATTTTTTGCCCTAATACTGCAATTTGATTATTAACTTTTACTCTGCCTTGATTTATATATTCCTCGCATTTTCTTCTTGAAGCTATTCCTGCTTCAGCCAAATATTTTTGCAATCTAATTGCTTCCATTTTCATATCCTTTCTACAATTATTTAATATCCTCTTTATTTTCTAGAGTCTTTAATACTTTTTCAAAATATTCTGGCAATGGTGCTTCTAGATGCATTTGTTCTTTGGTTATTGGATGTTTAAAGTCTAGAGATTTAGCATGTAACATTTGTCCTTCAACCCCAAACGGATTTTTACCATTTGAGTATACCATATCTCCTACTATAGGATATCCTATTTCTGATAAATGTACTCTAATTTGATGTGTTCTTCCTGTGTCAATTTTAATGTCTAAATAAGTATATCCATTGAATCTTTGTAATACCTTAAAATGAGTAACTGCTTTTTTTCCATCTTTTCTAACAGCCATTTTTTTTCTATCTTTGGTGCTTCTTCCTATTGGCATATCAATTGTTGCATCGTTTTCTTTAATTATGCCTCTTACTAATGCAACATACTTTTTGGTTATCTCTCTATTCTTTATTTGTTCACTTAAACACAAATGTGCTTTGTCATTTTTTGCAACAATTAATAGACCAGAAGTGTCCTTGTCTATTCTATGGACAATTCCTGGTCTAATTTCTCCTCCAATACCAGATAAAGAGTCTTTACATATACTCATAAGTGCATTAACAAGCGTTCCATCTGGATTTCCATTAGCAGGATGGACCACCATTCCTTTAGGTTTATTTACAACAATTATGTCCTTATCTTCATATACTATATCTATTGGAATATCTTCTGCCTTTAGCTCAATTTCTTTTGGAACAATATTTTCTGGTATTTCTATAATATCATTTTCTTTTGTTTTATATGATGCCTTTTCTGCTTTGCCATTAACTAATATCTTTTCCTCAAGAATTAGTTTTTGAAGCATTGTTCTTGTTAAATCACTTTGCAAAATTGTTAGTGCTTTATCTAATCTTATATTTTTATTTTCTGTGTTAATTATATATTTTTTCACGCTTTATCTCCTAGATATTTTCTAACTCAATTTTTTATATATAATAAATTTATCATCTGAGTATAATTCTTCATAATTTGAATTATTTTTTAATACTTTGCCTAAAGTTGAATTTTTATATATAAGTAAATGTGTTATTCCATAATGTTCGAATTTTTCCTCGTAATCTGTGCACACATCTGATATATTGATAAAATCTCTAAAAATATCATCTTCTTTTTTATTAAATTGTGGGTCATAAACGTCCGCTCTTGAGTCAATAAACACTGGAATATCATTATATAACAAGTAACTTCCAAAATTATATTCATTAAATAATTTTATTTGCTTAATATCTAAATTATTTTTTATATAATTTACTGCTTCTACAGGATAACTTTTAGGGCTTACAATTTCATCGTTACTTGTCTTCTTTATTTGAATTATCATAAATAAAACAAATAATCCATAAATAATTATTTTTCCTATAATGCTTGTAAATGCTTTTAATATCGCTTTCATTCCATTTGGATCATAGCTTTCTATTAACTGACTAATCATTTTATTAACTGGTAAAATCCCAATAAAAAGTAAAAGTGATTCCTGTCTTCTTGACATTATAGTTAAAAATGTTAATCCACAAAATAAAAATAAATCTGATAGTTTTATCTTAACTTTTGTAAAGCATCCTATTGAAATTGAAATTGCTATAAATGCTAAAACTAGTTTTGAATTATATAAAATAATTGGTAAATGCTCTGATATATTATTTGTAGTATTTCCTTTCATTGTGTGATACAAATATGTATATGGAGTATCTCCTATCGGTGTTAAAAGTCCTGTAAAAGCTGCTACAAACATTAAGCCAATTAAATTTATAACATTCTTGTTTTTTTCTACTATTATTTTATATGGTTCTATTTTTTTATTTTTTCTTTCTTCAAGTCTATCTTTATTTACTTCTATTCTCTTGGTTAATACATCTATTTTTTTCTGAATATTTTCATTTATATTTTTTTTCTTTTTTAAACTTTTAAGTTCAATTTCATCTGTCTTTAGCAAAAATTTGGTTATAAGGTTGCTTTTTACTAGAAGTGAAACTATGTATTCACCTATATATGGTAAATATAGCACAAAATAAAATGGGAAAACAGCAGCATGAACATTTGCAATAATTGTAGGTATAACTAGTAGAATTATTGCATAACCAATTTTTCTGTTTTCTAAAAACTTTTCAATACAGAATATTTCTAATACAAATAATATAAATGTAACTAGCTGTGCTCTTGCAGTTATAAAGTCTTGTCCTATAAATAACATTAAAGTTACTGTAAGAAATGACAATACAGAGTTTTTAGTAATTCTTGTATTTGTTAGAAACATTACTATTCCTAAAATTGCACCTAGAACTATTGAAGATATATATACTCCATTGAATCCACCTATTTCGTATACAAGGTACATTCCAATATCATATAGCCAATGAGGATATGTATAAGGTAATCCCTCATGCCAAGTAAAATGTTCTTTCATATCTATTCCGTTGTCTAAAATTAGTTTGCCTAATTTTAGTGTATAAAAGGTATCATTTTGTAGCCCTTTAGGCACAATTGCTATCATTAGTAAAACTATGCATATTACTGCTATTATTGTAATTTTTATGTTAAGTATTTTTTCTTCTTTCATGTTTCCTCCTAGTATAACTTTTCTAATACATCTATAAACATTGCATGAGACCATCCTAGTCCTATTACCCATGCTGGATCCATTGTGTCGTTATCAACTTGTTCTGGAAGTAAACCATGCTTGTTGCTTCCTATTATTGCAAAATCAAAGCATTCTCTTGCTCTATTTTTTATTCCTGCTTTTAAGTAATATTCTGCAAGCCATAAATTTGCAATTATCCAAGGGTTACCTCCTATATAATTATCTCCTTCGTATCTTAAATAACCTCCTGTATACGTTCTTAAAGTCATGTTTATTTTTTCTATTGTATTTTCAATCTTTTTTTCTTTTGGAGAAAACATTTCAAATGGGTAAACTAATCCTAATAAGCTAATATCCATTTTTTTATCTGTTTTATTTCTTACAAAACATTTTTTGTCTATATCATAAAATTCATCTAATATGTATTTCTTTATTTTTACTAAATATTTGCTTATCTTTTCTTCTAATTTTATAAGTTGCTCAACTTTTAATCTATTATTTTCATATAAAGGTTTTACTAATGTACATATTTCTATCATTATTTTAAAAGCTGAAAAAATTGAAGCAAGAGAATATGCATGAATATCTTCGCATTCTTCCCATATATCGTAACTTGGTTGTATTTTATTATTTTCTAATATATCACTTACATATTTTATTAAAAATTCCGCAGCTTTTTCGCACATTTTTAAGTTTTCTTTTAAGAAATGAACATCTTGTTTGTGTAGGTAGTAATCATAAACTCCATATATAACAGATGCTGTTTCATCAATTTGATATCCCCAAGATGGTGCAAGTTTTCCATCTGTATAGAATCTTTGCTCCCACATACCATTTTTATTTTGAGTGTTTGCACAAAAATTTTTATAAAATTTTTCTACTTCTTTATCCATCCCTAGCTTGTACATTGCTTTAGTAATAAATATTGCATCACGAGGCCAACAATAAGAGTATCTGCCACATTTTGTATAGTTTTCATCAACTTCTGCAGCAGCTGAAATTCCACCTGTTTCATTGTTATATAACAGTGGGAATAACAATATTGTTCTTTCATATATTTTTCTAATTTTTCTTTCTTTTTCATTTATTGGCATTGGAATATTCAATGTATCATGTTTTTTCAAATAGCTTCTCCAATATTTTTTAGTCTCTTCAAAGTTCTTGTCTATATCTATTTTCTTTAATCTTATAATTTCATCTTCTGTATTCTTATTGCTTATGTTTATTATTAAATCAATCTGTTTTTCTTCTCCAGGCTTTAAGCATCCTATATTATATGAAATACTAGAATCCTTGCTAGTACCAACATAATCTTTTCCTCCAATAAAGCCTTCATTTATATTTTGTTTTGAGTTATTTATTTGATAACTTAAGACATCATTTTTAGAAAAAATAGACAATTTATAATCATGCATATATTGTATTAAGCTTTCCTCTTTATATATTCCACTTACCGAATTATTTTCACTTGATAATAATGTTGAATGTACTAATAAGTTTATATTTAAGTCTATATCATGATTATTTAAGAATTTATATCTTTTTACCAAAACATTTTCTTTTATTGGTACAAAGTCTGTTTGAATAACTTTTAAATTAAAATATGTATTAACTATTTCTGTATTAATAATATTGGTTCCTGGTATATATTCTTGAGAATACACATTATTTATGTCATCTGCAAGATTAATTAACATTGAATCATTTACTTTTATTCCCACTGTAAAATCATCTATAAATTGTCTAAAATCAATATTTGGATAATATAATCTAAGCAATTCCCCTTTTTTTGAAAAGGTTGCTTTTAAGCTTTTATTTCCTATTATAGCATCATTAAAATATTTTGTTTTCATTATGTTTCTTCCTTTTATTTTATATAAATTATAATTGAACTAAGAAGTTAGAAATAGGAATATATAAATATAATTTCAAATGTCTAACTTTTTTTATTAAATCTATTCTATTATCTTGACAATTTGTTTTTCTAATTCTTTAATTTTTTCATTTAGTTCGCTTATTTTTTCATCACTAACATTCTCATTTAATTTTTCTTTTACAACAATATCTTCCATATCTATTAGTTCTTCTTTTAAAGTATTAATTCTTTCTATTACTTCTAGTCTTAGTGGTCTATATTTTTTTGGTAGTTGTACTGTTTTCTCAACTGATAGACTTTCATCTAATGTATATGTCTCTCCAAATGATGGAATTGTAACAGGAATATTAGTGTTTTCAATTATTTTATCGCTTAAAACTTCTTGTCCTTCTTCTTCTCCATGTACTAAAAATATATGTTTTGGTTTTGTATAGAATGAGTAAACAAAATTTAATAGTCCTTCTTGGTCCGCATGTCCCGAATATCCCTCTATATATTCAATTCTTGCATTTACATTTATTTCTTCTCCAAATATCTTAACTCTTTTTTCTCCATCAACTATTTTTCTGCCAAGCGTTCCTGGAGCCTGATAACCAACAAATAGAATTGTTGAATTAGGATTCCATAGATTGTGTTTTAAATGATGTTTTATTCTTCCTACTTCACACATTCCACTTGCAGATAATATTATCATAGGTTCTTTTAATTCATTTAAGGCTTTTGATTCATCAGCTGTTTTTGTAAATTTAAGTCCTGGAAATTCTAATGGATTATCTCCTTTTTCCATTTCTTCTTTAACATCATCATCAAATAAGTCCATATTTTCTCTAAATATTTCTGTAGCTGAAACTGCAAGTGGACTATCTACAAAAACTGGTGCTTTCATAATTTTATTATATTTTGCTTTAAATTCTTCATCTTCTGTATTTTCTTTTATTTTATTTAGCTCATATAATATTTCTTGAGTTCTTCCAACTGCAAATGAAGGAATTACAACTGTTCCATTCTTTTCTAAAGTTTCGTAAACAATGTTTAAAAACATTGTTGCTTTTTCATCATTTTTAACATGTAATCTATTTCCATAGGTAGATTCCATTACCAAATAATCTGCTGATTCAATCATTGTTGGAGATGATAAAAGTGGTAAATCATTATTTCCCAAATCTCCGCTAAATACTGCTTTGGTTTCTTTGCCATTCTCATTTACCCATATTTCTATTATTGCTGATCCCAACATATGTCCAGCATCATTAAATCTAACTTTAATATTTTCATCTATATCAACGATTTCATCATAATTAACAGGTTTAAAAACTTCTAAACAATCTATTGCGTCTTGAGCAGTATACATTGGAGTATATGGTGCTTTTCCTTGTCTTACTCTCTTTTTATTTTTCCACTCAGATTCCATTTCTTGAATATGTCCACTGTCTGGTAACATTATTGTACATAAGTCACATGTGGCCTTTTGAGCATATATTGGCTTTCTATATCCTTCTTTATATAATTTTGGAATTCTTCCAGAATGGTCAATGTGTGCATGTGTTAATAACATAAAATCAATGTCTTCTATGTTAAATAGAAATTCATCATAATTTTTTTCTTCAACATCACCATGACCTTGGTACATTCCGCAATCAACTAAGAATTTTTTTTCTTCTGTTTCTACTAAAAAGTTTGACCCTGTTACAGTTTTGGTAGCTCCTAAAAATGTAATTTTCATTTTTTTCTTCTCCTTTATATAAATAATTTAATTTTTTTATTTAGTTTAATCCTATCCTTTTTATTAAATTTTAAATTTAGTTCTATTTCCTTTTCTAATGTACTTTTTTCGTCATATATTTGTACTAAATATTTATTATCATGCTTTTTAATTTGCATATATATATCTTCTAAGCTAATTATCCTTAAATTAAATATTTCTTTGACTATTTCAATATCATTCTTCTCATTTGCTGAAAATGTGTTAATAATTTTATTATCATACAACTTTTTTATATTTTTTTCTTTTACTGTTTCTAGATAAGTACTCACTTCTTTAACATCTTTTATTTGGATCTCATTATTGTATGGCAATAAATTATAATACCTTAATTCGTAAGTAAAATCAATTAATTCTTGTTTTGAATCCATATTTTCGATTTCAGAAAATAAAATTTCTTTCAGAAATAATTGTTGCAATTCGTCTACATATAAATATACATTATTCTCTTTAGTAAAGTCTATATTTTCTAGTAAATTATTATTTTTTTCTAATTCTTTTACATCTTCAAGATATGTTTGGGGCTCAATTTTCTTGTTTAGTATCCTAATCTTTTCAATGATTTTATTTTTTTCTTTTTGTATTTTTTCTTCTAAGTGGCTTATACTAAATATCTTATTATATTCAGATAATTTCTCGTTTCTTTTTTGATATTCTTCTTTTAACTTAGTGTTATCATTCAATATTAAGTCTAGTTTCTGTAACTGCTTGTTTAATTCTTTTTTTTCTTTTGTAATATTATTTATATATTCTTTTTTATTTTTTATTTTTTCAAGTTCATCTTGTATCGTAATTTTTTCTTCTGATAGTCTTTTGTTTTCATTTTTATTAACTTTAATATATATTATAATTGAAATTTTGAAAATAAGAAATAAAAATTTATCAACAACTTCTTTGGGTAATTTAGTATATAATTCTTCTTTTATTATTTCCATAACATCTAAATTTTTATTATCCTTTTGTAATCTTTCAAATATATTAAAGTTTAAAGCCATTTTTAAGTTTTGATAAGTAAGGTTAATATCAATATTTTCGACTTTACTTATTAAAGTATTCCATGACCAAGCATTGAAATCTCTTAGTACCTCAACATTTTCAATATCATATGCTAGATTTAGCAGATAAGGCATAGAGTTTCTTATTAAGTTATATTCTTCTCTTAATCTGATTTGAAAATTATTTAGTTCCAATATTGCTGATAACAAGTCTAATTCATTTTCAACCACTTCAATTTTTTTTAGCTTTAAGTCAGTATTATATTTTTTATTCTTTTGTAGTTCATTAAATTCTTTTTCATTTGTTTTTACTACTCTAATGCAGTTGCTATTCTTTACATTATTTAAAATATTTTCAAGATATTCTTGTTTAGATATTGTTTTTCTTTTTACAGTAAAATAGTCATTGTATGACATTTCTATTTTGTAAAACATACTAAGAAGAAGATTTTTCGTATCTTTCGAAAAATCTTTTTTTTCCAATATTTTTTCTAGTTCTTTATTGTAGTCTTTAAATTTTGAAAAAAAATCTTCTTTCATTAGTTATCCTTTCCATTATTCATCAACGCCATCTTTACTGCTAGAAGCCATATTTAATTCTTGCCATCTTTCTTTAGATATAAGGACCTCTCTTGGTTTACTTCCTTGATAGCCTGAAATTACTCCTCGTTCTTCCATTTGGTCAATTATTCTTCCTGCTCTTGCATAACCCACTTTAAATCTTCTTTGTATAAAAGATGTTGATGCTTGTTGAGTTTCTATAACAGTCTTTATAGCTTCATCTAATAAAGGATCATTTTCATCATCAGATATATCTGAGTCTTTAACTTCTTTCTCGTTCGTATTTGCTTTTTCTATACTCTCCAATATTTCATCACTATATGTAGCCGTTCCATTTGATTTTATAAAATCTACAATTTTTTCTACCTCTTTGTCATCAATAAAAGCTCCTTGTATTCTTGTAGGTTTTGATGCTCCAGCCGGATAAAATAGCATATCTCCCTTTCCAAGTAATTTTTCAGCTCCAGCCATATCTAATATAGTTCTTGAATCTACTTGTGATGAAACTGCAAATGCAATTCTTGAAGGTACATTCGCTTTTATAAGCCCTGTTATTACATCAACAGATGGACGTTGAGTTGCAATTACCAAGTGCATTCCAGCAGCTCTAGCCTTTTGAGCTAACCTACATATTGAGTCTTCAACGTCTTTAGCTGCTACCATCATTAAGTCAGCAAGCTCGTCTATTATTATTACTATTTGAGGCAAGGTTCCATTTTCTTCATCTGAATTGTTTTCTATTGTTTCATTATAACCTTTTAAGTCTCTTACTCCTTTAGATGCAAATAAGTTATATCTATTTTCCATTTCTTGAACTGCCCAAGCAAGTGCTCCTGCTGCCTGTTTAGGATCTGTAACAACAGGTATTAACAAATGAGGTATTCCATTATATACTGAAAGTTCAACTATTTTTGGATCTACCATTACTAATTTTACTTCACTTGGTTTAGCTTTATAAATAAGGCTTGAAATTAAAGTATTTATACACACGCTCTTTCCTGAACCAGTACTACCTGCGATAAGAACATGAGGCATTTTTGCAATATCTGCAACTACACATTCTCCGGCAACATCTTTTCCAAGTGCCATTGTCAACTTAGATTTTGCATTTTCAAATTTATCAGATTCTAAGATGTCCCTTAAGTGTACTATTTCATTTTCCTTGTTTGGAATTTCTATTCCAACAGCTTGTTTTCCTGGTATTGGAGCTTCAATTCTTATTGATTCTGCCGCAAGATTTAAAGCAATATCATCAGCTAAATTAGCAATTTTACTTACCCTTACTCCTTCAGCTGGTTTTAATTCATATCTTGTTATAGCAGGTCCAACAGAAACATTTTCTACTTTTGCAGTTACTCCAAAACTATATAAAGTTTTTTGTAATTTGGCAGCTGTGTCAGTTAAAGCTTTCTTTCCACCCTTTAAAACCATTTCTTTTCCTTGTTTTAGTAGACTAGTTGGTGGAAATTCGTAGTTTTCATCTTCTACAGATATTGCATGTTCTAAAGTTAATACTTCTCTTGTTTTTTCTTCTTTCTTTTCTTCTTCTTTTTTAAACAAGTTATTTTCTATGTAATCTGCTGTGTCTTTTTTACTTTTAAGTGGTTCCAAATTATCTTCTGAATGGTCATATTTTTTTAGTTTACTGCCATTATCGTTTAGATTTATTTTTATTTGGTCATCAGTTATCTCTTCTTTTGATATATCTACATTCTTTTGTCTTTGATTTCTTTTTTGCTTGCGTTCTTCATATTCTTGTTCTCTATATTCTTTAATTTCTTGTTTTCTTTCTTGTTTTCTCTCTTTAAAATCTTCAATATAATTTTCAATAATTTCTGAAACTGGTATTCCTAGTATAAATACCAATATTATTATGCTTATTCCTACTGAAACTATAACTGCCCCTGCGACTCCCAGCATATTAGTTAAAGGAATTCCTAAAATAGCTCCTAGAACTCCTCCACCAATATTTTTGCTTCCTAATTCATATGCTATTTTTATATTTTTAGAAAAACTATTTTTTATATCCATTGTATTTTGCGAAATTTGATAAATTGAAAAAATTGAAGCTAAGCAAGTAAGAAAAACCAATAGTTCAATTAGTTTTGTGCTTGCTAATTCCTTTCTATCACTTGCAATTGAAATTGCAATTATAAATGTTCCAATTGGTATAGCAAATTTTATAATTCCAATCATGCCACCTAATATTGGTGTTAGATTTTCGCCAATATATCCTGTTTTTCCATATATTAATACAGCTAATAATATGCTTAAGATTATTAGCATTACAATTGATATATTTTTTCTTGTTTGTATTCTTTTGTTTGTCGTTTTTTTTCTGCGTTTTGCCAAAGCTTACCTCCTATTTTATAAATTGTTTGTCAGGGTGAAAGTAAGAAACTACATTTCATTTTTTTGCTGGCAGGCATGTAAGGGTAGGTCTTGTGTCTACCATTTCTGCCTCTACAATACTGAAATATGTTCCAGAAAGATATTTGATTTTTTTATTTAACAAGAAAAGTAGTTTTGACACACTTTTCTTATTACCTAATTTAAATTCTTGAATATAATGTTAAAACATCAAGCAAGTTTCTCTACAGTTCTTTTATTAATTGAGAAATTTTAAAATTTCCTGTAGGTAAAATCCCTATAATTTAAAATCAGAAACCAGAAGTCAATCTTTTAGCGATTGTTCCGATTTCTGGTTTTTTATTTTAATTCTTTTCTATTATTTTCTACTGTTTTTAATGCATCTTCTAATACTGTTTGTACTTTTTCAAGTATATTGTCTGCATAGTCTTTTGTTCCTTTTGAAATTTCCCTTGACATTTCATTTGCAGTTTCTATAATTTGTGCTTTTTGTTCATATGCCTTTCTTGTTATTTCATGTTCATCAATCATAGAAATAATTCTGTTTTCAGCTTCTTTTACAATTCCGTCAGCTTCTTTTTCTGCTTCTACTAAAATTCTAGTTCTTTCCTCTTTTACCCATTTTGCTTGTTTTAGTTCATCTGGCAATTTTAGTCGTATTTCTTTTATAATATCTAATATTTCTTCTTTATCTACAAGTGCTTTACTTGTAAAAGGCAAAGTTCTTGCACCTTCTAAATATTCTTCTAATTCATCTAACAATGTAAATATTTCCATTTTTTATTCCTCTTTCCACTTTAAGAATATTAATTTTACTCTTCCATAAGTTCTAAAATCAATTATTTCTATTTTTATATTATTTTTCAATTGCTCTATTTCTCTTTTTTCATCATCTGTTTCAAGAACTATAATTCCATTTTTTCTTAGAATTTTTTTATTTGTTATTATTTCTATTGCATCAGTAGCAATATTTGATTTATATGGTGGATCAATAAATATTATATCTGCTTCTTCATTTATTTTTTCAATACTTTTCTTATAGTCCGTATTTAAAACAATAGTATTATTATCCATATGTGTCTTTTGAATGTTTTTTTTAATTATTTCAACTGCATTTGGAGATTTGTCGCATAAATATGCCTTACTTGCTCCTCTACTTAAACATTCAAGTCCAAGTGCTCCACTTCCCGAAAATAAATCTATAACTATTGCATCTTGCAAGTTATTTTGTATTATGCTAAATAGAGATTCTTTAACTCTATCTAGTGTTGGTCTAGTATTTTCACCTTCTAAAGTATATAACTTTGTTCCTCTTGCTTTTCCACTAATTATTCTCATTTTAATACCTCAAAATTACTACAAATATATTTTATTTCAAAAATCTTTAAAGTCAATAGTATTAATGAAAATGTAATATAGTTTTAACATTTTTGTAATATAGTTTTTTTGAATATTATTGAATTTTTAACTAAAATTTCTTGATAAAAAAATACAATTTATGAGCAAACTAATATTATAAGGTGAAGAAAATGAATCAAATATTAATTACTAATGAAAGAAATTATTTTGAATATTTTTATGAAAATAAGAATAAAAAAATAAAAAAAAGTTATTTATTAGCTTTAATTATTTCTCTTGTTTTATCTTTTGCAATATTATTTTATTTAATTTTATCATCTTTTATACAATTAAATCAAAATAAAAAAACAAATAGTATTAAAGACAAATACAATATTGCAAGTTTATATTTAAAAAGTAATAATTACGAAGCAGTTAAGCTTTCAAGTAATATATCTATAATTGGTTTAATAGAAATTCCAAAATTAGACATATCGTACCCAATTCTAGAAAATAGTAGTGAAGACTTATTAAAAATTTCCGTTTGTAGGTTTTCCGGTCCACTTCCAAATAGAAATGGAAATTTATGTATTGCTGGTCACAACTATAAAAATTCTTTAATGTTTAGTAAGCTTGCAAAATTAGAAATTAATGACTCAATATTTATAACAGATTTAAATAATGTAAAAATTGAGTATGTTGTTTATAACAAATATAAGACAAGTGGAAATAATTTAGCTTGTACTAATCAAACAATAAATACAGAAATAACATTAATTACATGTAATGACAATAACAACTCAGAAAGAATTGTTGTAAAAGCAAAAATGAAAGGCTAATTGCCTTTCATTTTATGTTTCTTATTATATATTTTTGTAATATTTAACTTTTTTATATGCATATATTGCAGATGCTACGCATATTACTAAAAGTATTCCTACATTATAATCTTCTATACCTGTTTGTGGTAAATTGGTATTGTTATTTGTGTTATATCTTCTTGCAGTGTTGTTTGATGAATTATTACTGTTAGAATTATTATTTGCATTATTGTTTGAATTATTATTATTTGAATTGTTATTTGAATTATTATTTGAATTGTTGCTATTAGAGTTGCTTACTTGAGGTTGTTGAGCATTATTATAATCATCTCCACCTAAAGTTGCCCCTGGATCAACAGCTAAAACTGTATTAGCTATTAATGCTATTATAACTACACTCATTAAAACTATCATTATTTCTTTTAAATTAATTATCCTCTTCATACGCGTCTCCTTAATATATATTATTTTACATACACATTTAATTATACTATATTTTTATTTTTTTGCAATAGTTTTTTATAAAAAAATACAAGTTTTATTTAATATTTAAAAACTTGTATTATGGCTGGGCTGGCTAGATTCGAACTAGCGCATGCCAGAGTCAAAGTCTGGTGCCTTACCGCTTGGCTACAGCCCAATATTTACTATATGGGGTGGAAGATGGGACTCGAACCCACGGTCTCCAGTGCCACAAACTGGCGCGTTAACCAACTACGCTACATCCACCAATTGCACTATGTTATTTAAATAACAGTGCAATTAATATTTTAACTCATTATATATATTTTTGTCAAGTAAATTTATATTTTTTACCTTAAAATTTTAAAATACTTAATATACGCAAATCATAAAAGACCAAAAGCAATGAGTTGTGTTTTTACATATAGTTTGTAAACTTAAGTTTTATAAAAAGATTATTTTGTTTAAGCTTCTTTTGCTAAAACTATAGTTCTTGCTTTGCTATCGTCTGTACAAGTTGATAAAGAAATTTCTCTTTTTCCATCTGTATTTCTTGTCATGTAATTTCCTTCACTGCCACTTGCTCTATATATGTCATAAATTTTATATTTTACTTTTGTTCCAGACACATCTGTAATGTATATAAGATCTCCTTTTTCTAATTTTTTAACATTTGAAAACATTGTTCCGTTTCTATAGTTATGCCCTATAATTACTGAGTTTCCAACTTGATTTAATCCATTTGCTGTATATAAAAGTACAACTGAAGTTTCAAGAGACTTTGGACTTAGTTTTTCCAAAATTGGATATTTTAAACTTATTTTAGGTATTTGAATAGTTCCAATAACGTCAAAACCTTTATACTTAGTTTTTGTTCCACTACTTCCATTTTCTGTTGAATTAGAATTTTCTTCTGTAATGCTTCCATTAATTCCAGAAATATCTGTTTTATTTTCATTTGTAGTAGTATTATTATTAGGTTTGTTTACAGTTGCTTGTTCAAAAGCATTGGCAGCATCAATGGCATCACTATCAGTATGATAAGCTTTATATATTTTTGTTCCAACTAAAATGGCTATTCCTAATATTGCAACTATTGCTATTATAAGAATTATTGTCAATAAATTTCCATATTTACTATTATTAAACATTAATTTCCTCCTTTTAAGAAGTATTCTCTAATCTAGATTATATCACATTTTTTGTCTATTGAACAGTCTTTTATATTTTTAACTTTTTTCCACCTAAAAGATGTAAATGTAAATGCATAACTTCTTGTCCTCCGTCTGGGCCACAATTATTTACTATTCTATAACCATTTTCTAAACCAAACTCTTTTGCAAGTTTTTTTATAACAGTAAACATTTTTCCAATTAAAGCTTCATCCTGTTCTTCTATCTTCATAGCACTAGAAATATGTTTCTTAGGAATAACTAATATATGAACAGGTGCTTTAGGATGTATATCTTTAAAGGCTAAGATTTCTTTATCTTCATATACTTTTTCTGATGGTATTTCACCATTTATTATTTTGCAGAATAAACAATTTTCCATTTTTCTCTTTCTCCTTTATTCTAGAATTGCTTTAATACGTCTTACACCTGCTGATGACGCTTCTTCTTTTTTTATTTTGAATTTTCCAAGTTCAGATGTATTTTTTACATGAGGACCACCACATAACTCTAAAGAAACATCTCCTATTTTATATACAGTTACTATGTCACCATATTTTTCTATAAACATAGCTTCTGCTCCCATAGCAATAGCATCCTCTTTTTTCATTTCTAGTCTTTCAACCGGTATTGCCATTTTTATGTATTCATTTACTAAGTTTTCAACTTTTTGTTTTTCCTCATCCGTCATTTTAGCGTCATGTGAAAAGTCAAATCTAAGTCTTTCTGCTGTGATGTTGCTTCCTTTTTGATGAACGTGATTTCCTAAAACATGTTTTAGTGCTGCATTTAAAAGATGTGTTGCAGTATGATATTTTGTTTCCATCTCTCCTGTTGAAGCAAGTCCGCCTTTAAATTTTTGTTCTGCACCTGCTCTTGATTTTTCTTGATGTTCTTGGAATTTTTTATTAAATCCATCTACATCAACTGTTAAGTTTAACTCTTTTGCAAGTTCAACTGTTAATTCTATTGGAAAGCCAAATGTATCGTATAATCTGAAAGCTGTATCTTTGTCTATTTCTTTCATATTATTATTAGAAACAACTTTTTCAAATTCTTTTAAGCCTTTTTCTAATGTTCTATTAAATTTTACTTTTTCACTTGATATTACTTCAAGTATTGCTTCTTTATTTTTTTCTATTTCTTTGTAATAATCTTTATATTCGTCTATTATTAATGTTGCTAGTTCAGTATCCCAATTACATGATATGTCTATATCCAATTTCTTTGCATGTCTTATCATTCTTCTAATTAGTCTTCTTAATACATATCCTTGATCTTTATTAGATGGTTTTATTCCTGAATTATCACCAGCAATCATAACAATTGCTCTAATATGGTCTGCAATAATTCTCATACTTGCAGTATATTTCTCGTCATCATAAGAATGGTTAGATAATTCTTCAATTTTTTTAATAATTCCACTCCATATAGAAGATTTATAATTGTCTGTATATCCTTCTAGAATTGCAGTTACTCTCTCAACCCCAAGACCTGTATCAACATTTTTATTTTTTAATGGTGTAAATGTTCCATCTGTTTCATGGTTATATTGCATAAAAACATTATTCCATATTTCTACCCAATTTTCATCTTCTGGATTATAAATATTCGGAACTGGTTCGTTGCTTCTCCAATAAAAAATTTCTGTATCTGGTCCACATGGCCCTGTAAGTTCCATATTAGGCCACCAATTGTCATCTTCTCCTAAGAACGCAATCTTTTCTTCTTTTATTCCTAAGCCTTTCCATAGCTCTGCTGATTCTGTATCAGCAGGAACTATATCGTTTCCTTTAAAAACCGTTACTGCTAATTTTTCCACTGGAATATTTAATTCTTTTGTTAAAAATTCAAAACTCCATGGGATTGATTGTTCTTTAAAATAATCTCCTAAAGACCAATTTCCTAGCATTTCAAAAAATGTATGGTGTGTTTTGTCTCCTACTTCATCTAAGTCGTTTGTTCTAAAACATTTTTGAACATCTGTTAAGCGTTTTCCTTCTGGATGAGGCTCTCCTTTTAAATATGGCACTAATGGTTGCATACCTGCAGTATTAAACAAACATGTAGGATCATTTTCCGGTATAATTGGTGCACTTGGTATTATTTTATGACCTCTTTCTTCAAAGAACTTTAAATATGTATTTTTTAAATCTATTTTATTCATTTATATGTACCTCTTTGTTTTTAGCATTCTGCTTAAAATTATAATATATTTAAGTAGAAAATGCAATAACTTAAATGTAAGAAGAAAATATTTGTTACTAGTTAATAGTTTAAAATATTACTAATGTTTTGGGTAGGCATAAAACCTGCCACCCAAAACACTACATTAATTTTTTTGTTTTATTTTATATTCTATATTTCCATTTGGCTGCTCAAAAATCCTGCTGCTGATTGAGCAACTTTTTCTTCTGTTTCTGTCATTTTATTTTTAGAATCTTTTGAAATTAAAACTACGCTTCCAATTACATCTCCTTGTGATATTATTGGATATATTACTTGTGCATTAAATTTTCTTTCTTGATTATCATTTTTAGTTATTGGTATTGCAATATCATTATTTTTATTACTTCTATATATTTCTCTATCTTCCAATACTTCTTCTAGTTCTTTAGATATATCTTGCTCTAAGAATTCCTTTTTTGAAGCTCCAGATACTGCAATTACATTATCTTTATCTGTTATACATGCAATATGTCCTGTTGTTTTTGCCAAAGTTTCTGCATAGTTTGTAGCAAATTCTGAAAGTTCACCTATAGGAGAATATTTTTTTAATATAACTTCTCCTTCTCTGCCTGTAAATATTTCTATTGGATCTCCCTCTTTTATTCTTAAAACTTTTCTTATTTCTTTAGGAATTACAATTCTTCCTAAGTCATCTATTCTTCTTACAACGCCTGTTGCCTTCATATTATTCCTCCTACAATTTAAATTTATTATTTATATTATTTGAAAAATATGAAATTTTATGTACAAAAAAAGTGGCTTTGCCAAAATTTTTTCAATGAAAAAAGATTTTGTTATTTAAAACAAAATCTTTTAAAATAATTATATATTTATAGTTTAATCGTTTTTATATTTATCTATAATAATTCCTAATACTTCTGAAAAATCTTTTAACATAACTACTTTTATGCTATTATCCTTAGAACTTGTATAATCATCCATTATTTGTTTTAGTTGCTCTATATTTGGAATTTCAGGTTCTATTTCATCATGATACAAGCTTTCCCTATTAAGCAATTTTTCTTTTATAGTAACTATATCTTCATTGCTTGCACACGATATTCTTTGAAACATTTGGAATGAATCATAGTATTTAAATATTGGCAATTTCATGCATTCTTTGTCAAATCTTTCATAAAACTGTTCCATTCTCATTGGAATACATTTAAAAATTTCTTCAGCCTTTTCTACATACATTTTTTCTTTTAGTTTTGCATTTAGTTGATTAAAGTGTTCTAATATTTCATTCATATCTTCATCTTGTTCAATTATCTCATTTTTTTCTATTTCCGCTTTCATGTTTTCACAGTATTTAGATGTAAGTGATGCAACATTCATTCCATTAAAAAATAACATTTTTATTGTTTTCATATCGTAGTTTATTAGGCCTTTTTTTATAAAATAATCAAAATATCCAAATAATTTTACCATATCAACTAAATTAATTTTTCCTGTTTTTAAGTTATCTATTACTTCTGATATAACGCCATCAAATTCATCGTCATCTATTTTCCAATATTCTTCAGTAAGTAATCTTTTATAACCTGGTAATTTTGCTGTATCTACTGTGTCTATTATTGTTTCCATATTAGCTTTAAATACTTTCATGTCAAATATTCTTGTTCGTACATATATTTCTATAAATTTAAAAAATCTATATTCAGACTTAAAATTATAATAATAATTATTATCAAATTCTTTTATATAAAATTGTCTATTATCCATTAGCACCCTTGAAGATACTAAAATTGACTTATATTCTTCATTGCTATTAATATTAACAAATTTATCTTTTGTAATTTTCCCCGCTTTAATCTCAAATGAAACAGCAATTGTAAAAATAAGCATTGTCTGCAAAACTCTATGATTTGTATTAGGATAGTTTTTGTTGACCATTTCATAAATTTTTTTAAAATCATTTAAAGCATGTTTTAGTATTCTTAAGTTTCGTGTTCCGCTTCTATTGAATGTAGTAATTATTAATCTTGTATTTTCTCTTAAGAACCTTATTAAATCTGGATTATTTTCATATCTCATTAAGAGTCCATTTATAATATAAGTAAACTCTGGTGCATATTCAAAGGTTTCTCCTATTAGTTTCTCTTTTATTCTTTCATAATCATTTGCTTTATCAAATACATATTCTATTTTATCTCTAATTTGTTCAACTATAGGTTTGTCAGAAACTTTACTTAGGTCTCCTTCCTTATCCAAAAGATATGTTGCTATAAATGTTTTCATTTCCAAATTACTACTTTTTAATTTTGTTGCTAGTTCCTTTTCATTACATATAATTATTGTTTTTATATGGTCATGCTCTACAAAATTATTAATATACCCTAAAATATCTATAACATCTACATTTGCTCTTTCCAAGTCATCAAAGCATAAAATCTTGTCGTCTGTAGAAAAGAAATCCGCATAATTAATTCTGTCTCCATTTTGTGTAACCCCAAAGAAATTTGCCATGTCTAATCCAGTTTTCGCATATTCTGGTATATTAGTTTGATTATGAGCATTCATAAATTTTTTTAAGTTTTTATCCATTAGTTGTGTAGTCTCTATAAATATCTTTTTACTTATTTCTTCAAGATTTGAAATACCATATAAAGACATATAAATTGTTGTATATTGCTTTCCATTAATATGCATATTTTCAATTCTATTTCTGATTTTATGATTCCAGAAATATGTCTTTCCGCTTCCCCACTCGCCATTTATCATAATGGCATAATCTGTGTAATCAGATCTAACATAATCTAATATACTTTCAACTAAATCTTCCATATTAAAATCCTTTCTTTTATTTAATCTTTTGCAATAGTAATTATAGCGACATCTTTTGCTCCATTTTGTTTTAAAACTCTAGAACATTCATTAACTGTATTTCCCGTAGTAAAAATGTCGTCTAGTAAGATTATACTTTTTCCAGTAACTTCATCTACATTTTTTATTTTATATGCATTAATAACATTTTCTTTTCTGTCTTTTTTATTTTTAGTGCTTTGTGGTTTATTATTTCTAATCTTTTTTAATACATTATTTTTATAATTTAAACCTAGTATTTTAGATATTCCTTTAGCTAGCAATTCGCTTTGATTATATCCTCTTTTAACTTTTCTAAAATAATGTATCGGAATTGGAATTATTATATCATAAGATTTTAAAATTTTACAAAATTTTTTATTTTTTGTTATGAATTCTATTAAGCATTTGTATATATATGGTTTTTGATTAAACTTATAATCTATCAGTTTATTTTTTATTATTCCTTCATATTTAAAAATATATAAATGTTTTGAAAAATATTTATTATTATAATAATCTATTTTAAATTTAGCAAGATTATTTAGCCTAATTTCACATTTTGGGCACAAATTTTTCTTATATATTTTATCACAAATTCCGCATACATTAGGATAAATTAAATTTAAAACATAATTAATAATAGATAATATGTTTACCATCTTTCTCATCTCTTTCTATTTAATTATTAAATAATTTTTGGATTTTTCTTTTTGAATTAATTATTAGAATTTAAAATTTTTTATATAGTAGAAAATTTCTCATTTCCTACTATGGAACAAATAAGAAAAATTTATAATTTTTCTTTCGGGCAGGCACAAGACCTGCCCAGTATTGGAATCAGTTAATTTTAAATAACCCATTGGCTAATAACGAAAAGTTTTCGATGCTTTTCTACATATTTATTAATTTATATTCTAGTCCTGTATTTCTTTTTTTACTATCGTGATTTGCAATCATTTTGTCTATTACTACTTGCGGACCTATTACTATTAATAATTTTCTTGCTCTTGTAATTGCTGTGTATAACAGGTTTCTAGTAAGTAGCATTGGTGCGGACGCTGTAATAGGAAGAATTACTACATCAAATTCACTTCCCTGAGATTTATGCACTGTAATTGCATATGCATGTTCAATTTGTTCAATATCCTGATATGAATACCATGCATTTTTATTGTCATCATATAATACTTTAATCTGTTTTTCTTTTTCATCAATATCTATAATAGTTCCAAACTCACCATTAAAAATACCGCTTCCATATTCAATTGTATCTGTTTTCTTTTCCCAGTATATATCATAATTGTTTTTAATTTGCATTACTCTGTCGCCTTGTCTATATATTGTATTTCCAAATGTTTTTTCTTTTTTATAGTCTGCCTTTGGATTTAATTCTTCCTGTAAATATTTATTTAATTCTCTTGTGCCAATTAAGCCTTTTTTACTTGGAGTAATTACCTGTATATTTTTAAAAAACTCATAATTTCCAAACTTTTTAAGCCTGTCTTTTGATAAACTTAAAATGTTTGCTAGAATTTTTTCTTGATTGTATTCATTTATGTAAAAGAAGTCCTCATTCAAATCTTCATTTGTATTTTTTAGAAATGTTTCTCCCTTATTTACATTATGTGCATTTAATATTATTTTACTCTTTGCAGCTTGTCTAAAAATCTTATCTAAACTTACAGTTGCAAATCTGTTTGAGTTTATAATACTTTTTAATACACATCCAGGCCCCACTGATGGAAGTTGGTCTATATCTCCTACCAAAATTAATTTTGTTCCTAAATAAATAGCTTTTACTAGATAGTTCATTAAAAACACATCTACCATTGACATTTCATCTACAATTATAACATCAGCATCTATTGGCGTAAATTCTTGTTCTACATCTTCAATTCCTAAATCATCTTTTATTTTTCCTATTTCAAGAACTCTATGTAAAGTTTTTGCTTCTTGCTTAGTTGCTTCTTCCATTCTTTTTGCGGCTCTGCCTGTAGGAGCACACAATACAACTTTTTTCCCGTTATTTTTATAAAGTTCTAGTACCGTTTTTATAATTGTTGTTTTACCTGTACCAGGTCCACCAGTTATTACACACACATTGTTTTCGTTAATTTGTTCAATTGCTTCTAATTGTTTTTCAGATAATATAATATCATCATTTTTTTCTAATAAATTTAGTTCTTTTTTTAGGTTCGAGATGTATTTTATATTTTTACTACTGTCCAATAATAAAAGCTTTTCTGCAATATTTATCTCTGCTTTATTATATGCAAACAAATATATCCATTCGTTGTTTTCTCTTGTTTCTATTACTATTTCTTGTTTAGCTCTTAAGTTAATAATCTCGCTTTCTATTAGTTCTTCTGGTATATTTAAAAGTTGAGTAACAAATTGAATTAAGTTATTTTTTGCTACACACGTATGGCCATTTAAAGTTGCAAGCCCTATACTATACTTTATTCCATTTGATATTCTTTCTGGATTTGCGTAATCCATTCCTAAGTCTAATGCCATTTTATCTATTTGTTTAAAGTCTATTCCTCGAACCATATCTACTAATATATAAGGATTTTCTTCTATTTTTGATATTGTATTTTCACCAATTTTTTTATATATTCCTTGAGCAGCACTTACAGGTATTTTAAATTTATCTAAAAAACTTACTAATTGCCATAATTCAAATCCCTCATTAAAACTCTCTGCAATTTCAATTGCCTTTGTTTTTGTTATTCCTTTTATTCTAGCAAGTTTTTCTGGTTCAAATTTAAATATAGATATTGTTTCTTCTCCAAATTCTTTTATTATTTTATGTGCAGTCGCAGGACCAATTCCTTTTATACTTCCATTAGCCAAATATCTTTCTAAAGCATCCAAAGTCTGTGGTATTATTTTTTCAAATGTTTCAATTTTAAATTGTCTACCATATTCTTGGTGCGTAACAAATTTTCCTTGTAGTTTTAGAATATCTCCAACATTAATAAAAGGTAAATATCCTACAACTGTGAATATTTCCTCTGATGTTTCTAAATTAGCAATTGTATAACTATTAACTTCGTTTTTATAAATTATATCTACTATTTCTCCCTCTAATTCCATATTCCATCTCTTACATTGTTTTTATCATCTATATTATTCTAGCACATAAATTGTGCTATATGCAATTCTTTATTTAAAAAACGCTTTGTATACTGAATTTTTCTTTATCTTTAATATGTTTTAGTATAAAATCTACAGTGTCAAGTTCACTTATAGCTTCTTCATATTCTTTTGTATCTATATAAGATGATAATTTGGTAAATTCTGTCCCAACTTTTTCAAGCTCATCATGTTCAATGTAAAAAGCTAATTTATCATACTTTACTTTCCATTTTTCTTTTATTGTATTTATTTCATTTACAGTTTTTAATTCATCCTCGTTTTCTAAACTGATTCTTAATTGTTTTAAGTCTTGTTCAAATATAGTTACAGTAGCCTCGGTAAAATTATTTGTAATTAAATCTAAAGCAATGATTGCAATTATTATAGTAATTATAATTATAAGTTCTTTATACATTTTTACCCTCTCTTATAATTAAGCTTTCATCTTTTTTTGGCAGAAGAAATCATTTTTTCCATTTATAGTTGCAATTAGTGTGTTGTCTGGTCTTGCATCAAATGCTTTTAATTGTTTTGCAAGCCATATTTCATCTTTTCCAAGTTGTTTTAAATTTTTTTTCATAATTTTGCCATCAATTACTAAATCATAAGTTATTCCTTCATATTCTGGAGTTATGTTTAAATTTTCGGCAGTGACATTTTGCTTTTCTGGCTTTTTAATTACTGTAATTTGTCCATTTGTTTCCAATATTGCATATTCAACATCTCCAAAGTTAAAAACATTATTTGTTCTTAATCTCTCTTCTAATTCATTTACTGTTATTCTTTCTTTTTTTAATGTTTTTTCATCAATTTTTCCTCTATAAATTAAGATTGATGGTTTTCCTGACATTATTTTTCTTATGTTTAAACTTTTCATATTAATAATTGATATTAGCAAATGCATAACAAGTAAACCTAAAATTGGAATAATTCCATTTGTTATTGGTATTCCTAATTCTGTCATAGGCACAGATGCAAGGTCTGCAATCATAATTGATATTGCAAGCTCATATGGTTGAAGTTGTCCTATCTCACGCTTTCCCATCAATCTCATAACAATTAATACTATTATATACAAAATTATTGCACGAACAAAGGTAACTAACATTTCTTCCTCCCCAATCTTGCCTTATTTTTTCTCAAAAATTAAATAATATTCTAATATAAATTTATTTTTTGTATATTTTTAAAAAAATAGTCAAAAATATATTTGTAACTAATTAACTATTTTATATTAGAAAGGATTGGTTTTTCTATGTCTAGTAATCAAGAGAATATTAGTTCACAAAATAATACTTCTACATTTGGTCAAATAGTTGGTAGACTTGTTACTGCTGCTATAGTACTAGCTATCACTGCGTTTTTTACTCCTGGTTTTACAATAAATAACATTTGGTCATTAGCTATAGCTGCTATCGTTCTTACTGTAATAGATTATTTAATAGTGAAATTTACAGGATTAGATGCAACTCCATTTGGTAAAGGATTTGTCGGATTTGTTTTAGCAGCTGTTACTTTATATGTAACTCAATATTTTGTTGCAGGTTATTCAATTTCATGGATAGCAGCAATTATTGGTGCAGTAATTTATGGTGTTGTTGATTATATAATCCCCGGAAATCAACAAATGTAGTAGTAAGATCAGATCTGAAAAAAATCAACTCTAACACGTCAATGTGTTAGAGTTGATTTTTTAATATCCAGGTTTTTCTAATAATTTAAACATATTTTTCTTGTATTTTTCTACGCCTGGTTGGTTAAATGGATTTACTCCCAATATCTTTCCAGACATAGCGCATGCAAGTTCAAAAAAGTATATTAATTCTCCAATTGCTTCTTCATCTAAGTTTTCTACATTAATTAGTATATTAGGAACATTTCCGTCTGCATGTGCTCTTATTGTTCCTTCCATAGCTTTTTTATTAATATAATCTAAAGTTTTATCTGTTAGATAGTTTAATCCATCTAGATTATCTTCATCTGGTTTTATACTTATATCTTGTGTTGTATTTACAATATTTAGAACTGTCTCAAATAGATTTCTTCTTCCTTCTTGTATATATTGTCCCATTGAATGTAAGTCTGTAGTAAAATCGACCCCAGCTGGAAAAATTCCCTTTAAATCTTTTCCTTCGCTCTCGCCATATAATTGTTTCCACCATTCTGTAAAATAATGAAGTTTAGGTTCATAATTTGCAAGAATTTCGATATTCTTATTTTCTTTATATAAAATATTTCTCATTACAGCATATTGATAGCATTCGTTATATTTTATATCATTGTCTGAATATTTTCCTTGTGCAAATTTTGCTCCAGCCATTAATTTATCTATATTAATTCCAGCTGTTGCAATTGGCAATAATCCAACTGCAGTGAGTACAGAATATCTTCCACCAACATTATCTGGTATTACAAATGTTTCATAGCCTTCTTCATCAGACAGTGTTTTTAAAGCTCCCTTTGCCTTATCGGTTGTAACATATATTCTATTTTTAGCATTTTCTATTCCATATTTATTTTCTAATATTTCTCTAAATATTCTAAATGCAATTGCAGGCTCAGTAGTAGTTCCAGATTTTGATATTACATTTACTGAAAAATCTTTATCTCCAATTAGTTCTATTAAATCAAGAATATATCTTGGACTCATATTATTTCCAGCATATAAAATTCTTGGATTTTTTCTTTTTTCATAGTTATAAAAAGAATTTGTTAAGCTTTCTATAACAGCTCTAGCACCTAAGTATGATCCTCCAATTCCAATTACAACTAGAAACTCAGAATCCTTTTTTATTTTTTCTGCGGATTTTTTTATTCTTTCAAATTCTTCTTTATTATATTTAGTTGGTAATTCAAGCCAACCCAAAAACTCACTTTCATCATCTTTTTTTGCATGAAGAAAATTATGTATTTCTTCTACTTTTTCCTTATATTTAAGCACTTCACTAATAGGTATGCTTGCATTAGAAAAATCAATTTTTATATTTGCCATAATTAACCCTCCTTTGTTTTATTACACATTATTCTATATATATTTTAGAATTTAGTCAAGTTTTTTACTTGCTTTTTAATCCCCTGTGATATATAATTTTTTTATGAGAAAAATTATAGTTGATAAAAAATTTAATAATAAAAAGATACAAAATATTTTGCAATTTAACTTTAATGGTCTTTCGAGTTCACTATTTTTTAAAACTTTAAGAAAAAAAGACATTAAGGTTAATGGTAAAAGAATAACAGATAATATTATTGTTTTTGAAAATGATATAATAGAAATTTATTTAGATGATAAATATCTTTTCAAAGTTTTTTCATTAGATATATTATATGAGGATGATAATATTTTAGTTATAAATAAGCCTCAAGGAATAGAAGTTTTGAGTGATGAAGAAACTTGTTTAACCAACTTGATTAGGCAAAAATATAGATTCAAAAACAATTTTCCTTATCCATGTCATAGATTAGACAGGAATACTTCAGGATTAGTTTTATATGCAAAGAATAAAGAAAGCCTTGATATTCTAAATTTAAAAATTAAAGAACATGAAATACTAAAATTTTATAAATGTACAGTTATTGGTATTTTAAGCAATAAAGAAGCTACTTTAAAAGATTATCTATTTAAAGATAGTAAGAAATCTATTGTTTATATAAACAAAACTTTTAAACCAGGTTATAAAGAAATTATTACATCTTATAAGGTACTTGGTGAAGACATTAAAAACAATTTATCTACCTTAGAAGTTAATCTTAAAACTGGAAGAACTCACCAAATCCGTGCACATCTTGCCTATATTGGACATCCTATATTAGGAGATGGAAAATATGGTAATAATGAGATAAATAAGAAGTTTAATAAAAATAAACAAGAGTTATGCGCGTATAAAATTATTTTTAAGTTTAAAACAGATGCCAGCATCTTAAATTATTTGAACAATAAAGAGTTTGAACTTAAGTTTTAAAATTAAAAGCTCAAGAATTAAAATTGTTAGCACAATTTTAATTTTTGAGCTTTTAAAAAATAGCTTCCTTTTATTTCTAATTTATGTTTTATATTTTATTTCAAGTTAGGATTTGTTTCTAATAAATTTATTAGTTTTTCTCTATTTGCATCGCTATTAAATGTTTCATTCATAGTATAAGTGTCCTTTGAACTTTCTTCCTCACCGAATCATTTGGTAATTATTCATAAATGTAACTATTAATTTACTTTCAGTTAAAATTGCTTTAGGATCAAGATTTTTGTTACTTTTTAGACTTTCTGCCCAACTTTTTTCATCTTCATAACCTTCTTCGTCTTTTGAAAGATTATTTATATATTCATCTACTGCTGTGTTTAAATCCAAGAATTGGTAGCTTTCTGCTTCTCTTCCAGATATGTTAAAATCATCATAAGTTGTTTCTGGAAGATTACCAAAATTTTCGGATGAAGATCCGTACCAGTTTGTACCAATATTCCATATTTTATCTTTCTTTATTACATAAAACTCCGTTTCAATATCTTTACCGAAAGCTGAATATACTGCTCCGTAATATGGGAAATTAAAACTGCTTGAATTAGGACTATTTTCCTCAAGATATTTCTCGTATTCAGCTATTTTATCCATTTCGTTTATTTTATTTGCGTTATAGGCATCTTTACTATTTTTAGCATATTCTAATATCTTATTATTATTTATTGACGTTATTGCTACTACTGCTAATATTAGCAATACTATTATTGTTATTATTAAAGCAACAAGTGTAATTCCTTTAGTGTTTTTAAATTTTTCTTTCATAATTTTTCCTCCTTAGTTTTTAATTTGTATCTATTTTATCATAATTATAATTGTTGTCAAGACATTTTGAAAATTTGAGATTAAGTCTATAAGTCTTAAATGGCATTTTCTAAATTATAAATATTTTTCTACTTCTTTTATAATCTTTTCTTTTACTTCATCTAATGTTCCTAAAATTGTACAGCCTGCCGCACGAATATGTCCTCCTCCATTATATGTAAGACATACATCTGAGACATTTACATATTCATTACTTCTTAGTGATGCTTTAAATCCGCCTTCTATTTCTCTTAAGAAGATTGATACCTCTACTCCTTCAACATCTCTCCCAATTTCTACTAATCCCTCATGGTCTCCTGCTTCTGCATTTACTTTTTCTAAGTCATCAAAAGTTATATATGTAAATGTAACTTTTCCGTTATCTAAAAATTCCATTCTGTCCATTACCATTTTTCTTAGTTCGAAATTTGCTTTTGTTCTTGTTTGTAAGACTTTTTTATAAATATTTGAAACTTTTACTCCTTTTGTCAAAAGCCATGATGCAAATTCAAAAGTTTCTGCAGATACTCCTTCATATTGAAAGCCACCTGTGTCTGTTATAATTCCAGTTAGTAAGCAAGTACCGATTTTTTCATCTATATCTATTCCAAGTTTTTCAATAACAAATATTAGTGTTTGAGCACATGCTGGAGAATCTGGATTTACAAAGTTAAAGTCTGCAAACATTTCGTTTACCTGGTGATGATCAATTTGTATTCTTACATTTGCATTTTCAAAATATCTAGCAAAACCATTTAATCTTTTTATTCCTGTAACATCTACAGATATTGCCAAGTCATAGTTTTCTTCTTTTCCCTCTTTTTTAACTTCCTCTGAGCATGGCAAGAATTTGAATATTTTAGGGAATTCCGGAATAATTACATCTACTTCTTTTCCTAGTCTTTTTAGTGTTAAATACATTGCAAGTGCTGAACCTATTGCATCACCGTCTGGATTTTCGTGAGTTAATATTACTATGTCTTTTGCTTTATTAATTTCTTCTTTTATATTATCTATTGTCATATAAAGATTTCTCCTTTATTTGTTTTCAATATCTTTCATAATATCTTTTAAAATTGAATCAATTTTAGCTCCATATTCCATAGAATCGTCTAGTTCAAAAATAATTTCTGGAGTAATTCTTAAATTCATTCTTTTAGCTAAAAGACTTCTAGTTAAACCAGCTGATTTTTTTAAAATTGCCAAATCTTCTTTTGTACTTTTAGCGTTTAGTATACTAACATATACTTTAGCATATTTTAAATCTGGTGTTACTTTAGCTTTGGTAACACTAATAAGTCCTGTTAAATTTGGGTCTTTTATATCGTTCATTAAAATCATACTAACTTGTTTTTTTAACTCTTCATCGACTCTATTAAATCTAGTATTATTCTTTTGCATTTTTATCTCCTTTTTTATATTGGTAAAAGAATTGTATTTTGACCTGTTACACAAGTTATAAAATCATAAATTTTACACCAATACGTAACAGCATCAAAATCAATTATCTTACAAATACTTATTTTTTTATCTCTTCCATAACATATACTTCTAATGTATCGCCTTCTTTAATATCATTAAAGTTTTCAATTTGAATACCACACTCATATCCTGCTGCTACTTCTTTTGCATCATCTTTAAATCTCTTTAATGATACTAATTTTCCATCATGAATAACTACATTATCTCTTATTATTCTTATTCCTGCATTTCTTGAAACTTTTCCGTTTGTTACATAGCATCCTGCTATTGTTCCAACATTTGAAACTTTGAAAGTTTGTCTTATTTCTGCATTTCCTATTATTTTCTCTTCGTATTCAGGATCTAACATTCCTTTCATAGCAGCTTCAACATCTGCTATTGCATGATAAATTACTGAATATTGTTTTATTTCAACATCTTCTTTTTCTGCCATATCTCTAGCAAGTGGTTCTGGTCTTACATTAAATGCTATTATTATAGCATTTGATACTTTAGCAAGAGTAACATCAGACTCAGTAACTCCACCAACGTTTGCATGTATAACTTTTACTTGAACTTCATTATTAGATAGTTTCTCTAAGCTTTGTTTTACAGCTTCAACACTACCTTGAACATCTGCTTTGACTATTAAGTTTAATTCTTTTAATTTTCCTTTTTCTATTTGATTAAATAAATCATTTAATGAAACTTTTGCTGTTGCATTTATTGATTTTTCTCTTTCTTGACGTTTTCTCTTTTCTATTAAGTGTTTTGCTGTTTTTTCATCTTCAACCTCATAGAAAGTTTCGCCAGCAACTGGCACTTCTGTTAAACCAATTATTTCAACTGGTGTTGATGGTCCTGCTTTTTTAACTTTTTTACCTTTATCGTTATACATAGCTCTAATTCTACCTATAACTGAACCAACAACTACTGTATCTCCAACATCTAAAGTACCTCTTTGTACAAGCATTGTAGCAACTGGTCCTCTTGATTTATCTAATTTTGCTTCTATTACTGCTCCTTTAGCTTGTTTATTTGGATTTGCTTTCAATTCTTTCATATCAGCAACTAATAATACCATTTCAAGTAATGTGTCTATGTTTGTTCTTTGTTTTGCAGAGATTGGAACAAATATTGTATCTCCACCCCATTCTTCTGCAACTAAATCATACTTTGTTAATTCTTCTTTTACTTTTTCTACATTAGCACCTTCAACATCTATTTTATTAACTGCAACTATTATTGGAATTCCTGCTGCTTTAGCATGATTTATAGCTTCTATTGTTTGAGGCATTACGCCGTCATTTGCAGCAACAACTAATATTGCTATATCTGTAACTTGTGCACCTCTTGCACGCATTGCGGTAAAAGCTTCATGTCCTGGTGTATCTAAGAAAGTTATTTCTCTTCCTTTAACTTCAACTTTATATGCACCAATATGCTGTGTAATTCCTCCTGCTTCACCTTCAATTACATTTGTGCTTCTTACGGCATCAAGTAATGATGTTTTACCATGGTCAACGTGTCCCATAACAACAACTACTGGTGGTCTTGCAACTAGTTCTTCCTCTGTATCTTCAGTATCATCAAATAATATATCTTCTTCTGTTACAGTTTCCTTTTTAATTGCAGTTATTCCAAATTCACCAGCAATTAAAAATGCTGTATCAAAGTCTATATCATTATTTATTGTTGCCATTATTCCATATCCTAATAGCTTCTTAATTACCTCTCCTGTTGTTTTCTTTATTTCTGCTGCAAAATCTTTTACAGATATTGTTTCTGGAATAGTAATTTCAGTTAATTGAAATATTTTTTGTTTATTTCTTTCTTCATCATTTTTTGATAACTTCTTTTTATTTTTTCTTCCTCTTGCAGTTGTTAAATCATAGTAGTCAAGCATTCCACCGTCTTGGTCATTAAACATATTAGACAAGCTTTTTTCTTGTTTTAAGCTCTTTAATTTGTCCTCATCAAATTCGCCATCTATTCTTCTGTTTTTAGTTTGTTTTTTTGTTTTATTCTCTTCAAATTTATTGTTACTTTTTTGTTTTGAAATAGCTTTACTGTAGTCTCTAACATTTTCTTTTTCTACAATATCGTTTGCCATTATATTTTTTATGTTTTTATCTATTCCTTTACTATCAAGAGGTCTTTTATTAAATCCTTCATTTCCAAATTTATTATTAAATGGTCTGTTATTGTTATTGTTTCTTTGGGCAAAATTATTATTTCTATTATTATATTGTCCGTTATTTCTATAGTTGTTTCCATTTTCATTATTTCTATAATTATTTCTGTTTTGATTATTATAGTTATTGTTGTTGCGATCTTTATTGAAATTATTATAGTTTCTATTGTTATTTTCTCTATTATTATTTTTATTTTGGTTATAGTTTGGATTATAATTTCTGTTATTGTTGCTAAAATTATTTTCCTTAACTTCTATTTTCTTTTCTTCTTTTGCTTCTTCTTTTTTTTCAATTTTTGGTTCTTCTTTTTTTTCAATTTTTGATTCTTCTATTTTTGTCATATCTTCCTTTTTCGTTTCATTAATTATTTCTTTATTTTCTGTTTTTTTAGGTTCTTTTAATCCAAACAATTCACTTACAGTCATTGGTTTTGATGGTTTATTTCTATAAACAATATTATAATCATTTTTATTTTTTCTTTCTACAAATCCAATTCCATTATTATTTTGCTTTGCCTGTTTCTTTTTTCTCTCTTCTTCTTCTTTTCTTTTAATTTCTTCATCAGTAATAATTACTTGTCTCCTTATAATTACTGGTGATTCTTTTTTTGCTTCTTTTGCTTCTTCTTTTTTGTTTTTTAATGTTGCAGTTTTATCTCCTGATAATTTCTTTTTTAGAGTTTCTACTTCACTTTCTTCTAATGAACTCATATGAGTCTTTGCATTTATTCCTAATTCTTGTGCTACTGCAATAATTTCTTTACTAGTTTTTTCTAATTGTTTAGCAAGTTCATATATTTTCATTTTACCCAATAACATCACCCCCATTTAATATTTTTACGGTATTTATTAAACTATTTATCATTTATAATTACATCCTTTAAATTATTATATATCTGCTCTGAGATTTCTTTTTCTAGAACCTTTTCTAGTCTCTTACTTTTTACGACTTTTTCCAAGCATTCAACACTATTACAAATATATGCTCCTCTTCCTTCTTGTTTTCCTGTTTTATCTAAAGAAATAATGCCTTCTTTATTTTTTACTATTCTGATTAACTCTTTTTTAGGCTTTTTTTCATTACATCCCATACATGTTCTTAATGGTATTTTTTTCAAGATTGTTCCTCCTATTATATTTGTTTTTGTGCTTTATTAATTATTCTTCTTCGCTTTTTTCTTCACTTTGTTCTTGTTCATTTTGCATTGATGCAATCATTTCCCTAAATTGGCTTTCAGATTTTATATCAATTTTCCAATTTGTAAGTTTTGCAGCTAATCTTGCATTCTGTCCAGATTTTCCTATAGCTAAAGATAATTGGTCGTCTGGTACAATTACTTGTGCAAACTTTTCATCTTCTTTTATATCTACTGCCATTACTTGAGCTGGAAGTAATGCTGATGATATAAATATTGATGGGTCCTCATTCCATTCTATTACATCAATCTTTTCACCGTTTAATTCATTTATTATATTTTGAATTCTTATTCCTTTTTGACCTACACAAGATCCAACTGGGTCTATATCTGGGTTAGTAGAATAAACAGCAACCTTACATCTACTTCCTGGATCTCTAGAAACACTCTTTATTTCTATAAGTCCTTCATATATTTCTGGTATTTCAAATTCAAACAATTTTCTAACAAAGTCTCCACATGCACGAGATACTATAACTTGTGGTGCACCTTTTTGCCCTCTTACAACATTAGAGACATATCCTCTTATTTTGCTATTTACCTTATATTTTTCTGTAGGTATTTGTTCTTTTAATGGTATTATTCCTTCAAGTTTTCCTAAATCCAACACAACAATTCCAGAGTCTGCTTTTTGTATAATTCCTGTAACAATTTCGCCTTTTCTATCATTGAATTCATTATATAAAACATCTCTTTCAACTTCTCTTAATTTTTGTATTATTACTTGCTTTGCAGTTTGAGCTGCTATTCTCCCAAAGTTTTTTGGTGCTAGTTCAATATCTATTGTTTCACCAAGTTTTACTTTTTTGTCTATATTTTTAGCTTCGTCTAAAGATATCTGTAAATTGCCATCTTCTACTGCTTCTACAACTTCTTTACAAGAATATATATGTGTTGCTCCAGTTATTTTATCTATAACTACTTTAACATTTTCAGCTGAATCAAAGTTTCTTTTATAGGCTGTAACCAAAGCTGTCTCAATTGCTTCAATTACATATTCTTTTTTTATTCCTTTCTCTTTTTCTAATTCATCTAGTGCTATTATTAGTTCTTTATTGTCTATTAATTCTTTCATTTTTCCGTTTTCCTCCTTTATATACTTTTGAGTTTTACTTACTCTTTTTTACCATTCATATATAGTCTTAATAACAGATATATTTTTTCGTTCAACTTTAATTATATCTTCATTAATTTTGATTGCTATAAAATCATTGTCAAAATTTTCTAAAGTTCCTTCTATTGATTTTTGCTTATCAATAGGTTTAAACAGTCTTAATTTAACTAGTTTTCCTATGTTATCTTTTAGGTGTTTATCTTTTCTAAGGATTCTTTCTATTCCTGGTGAAGACACCTCAAGAAAATACTGTTCTTTAATATAATCGACTTCATCTAATAATGGATTAATTTCATTGCTAACTTTTTCACAGTCATTTAAATCAATTCCATTTGGCTTGTCAATAAAAACTTTAAGAAAATAGTCTTTTCCTTCTTTAGCATATTGAACGTCATATAGTTCATAACCCAAACCATTAACTTTGTCTGTTAATAGCTTTTCAACTTTTTCTTCTATGTTTGCCAAAATATACCTCCTATATACGTATTAAAGAGTGGGATTTGTTCCCACTCTTCTGTTTATTTTTTATGCTATTAAATTATATACTTTTAGAAATTAATTTGTCAAGTATTTTACTTAAATTTATTGAAAAATAAGCATTTTTATGTTATACTTATGTTAACACGTTTTGTGTTAGGCTGGAAAATATTTTTACAAAGGAGAATCTAAATGAGAAAATACTTAATTGATGCCTCTATTGTTTGTGGATCATTATCTGATTTTCGCGACCGGTTTTGTTTTTCAGATAGTATTTTAATTATGTCTGATAAAACACTTTTTGAACTTGAAAAAGTTAAAAAGAAAGATTTAGAAGAGTGTGATAATGTCTCTAGAATTTTTGTACGTTTTCTTATTGACTATTTTGCCAGAAATGTCAATTTGACTGAAGTTTTCACTCTTGAGACAAGAGCAAACCAAAATCACATAGATTATGATTTAGTGGATTATGCACGAATGCAAAATTGGTCAGTAATAACTGCCGATAAAGGTATGGCACTTTATGCCAGAATGAAGCATGTCGAGTATGTGTTAATTGAACCGCGTTATTTCAAAGAGTTTAAGTTATATAATAACAAACAAGGTAAAGTACTTGTTAATGTATACGATTTGAATTCCGATGACACAGTATTTGTAAGTGTAAACTCTACCCATTTTAAGAGTCCTAATTTTGATGGAAATATCCAAGTAGACGAAGGTAATCATGTTTTTCATATGCATTCTTCAAAATTATACGGAATTTGTGAAGTTGATGAATATATATTCACCCATAACAATTTCGAGCTTTTTAAGACAGTTGGTTTCAATACTAAATCTGAGATTTTTGAGAATAGCGAAGAAGATTATGAAAGGATCTTCAATAAATGGGAAAAAAATAAATCCTATTCAAATTAATCACTTTTAAAATCAAAACTTCATCTTAACTTCCAGCCGAACGAGTCTGTTTATGCAGACTCGTTTTTCATTTTTATATAATCAATTGTTTACAAAATATCCTTGTATGATGTTACTGGTATTGCACCTTCTTTTATTAAAAAATTAGTACCATCACTTGTTTTAGAATAAATACTTCCTGGTATTACAAATACATCTTTTCCTTGTTCTAAAGCAAAATCAACCGTGATATTAGTTCCGCTTTTTTCTTTTGCTTCTATTACTAGTACGCCGTCTGATAATCCACTAATTATTCTATTTCTTGTAGGAAAGTGTTGCTTTTGTGGTTTTGTGCCTAAAGGATATTCACTAATAATTAGTCCATCATTTTCTATTATTTTATTAAATAAATAGGTGTTTTCTTTAGGATAAATAACATTCAAACCAGATCCTAGAACAGCAATTGTTTTTCCATTTGCAGCTAAACAAGAAGTGTGAGCTATGCTATCAATGCCTTTGGCAAATCCACTTACGACACATATATCTTCCTTAGCCAAGCTATATGCAAATTCTCTTGTTGCTCTTTCTCCATACTTACTAAATCTCCTAGAACCAATTATTGCAATATTTTTATCATAATTTAATAAACTCATATTTCCTAAGCAAAATATGCTTTTAGGTGGGTTAATAATATGCCTCAACCTTTCTGGGTAATACTTACTTTTCATATTAACCTCAATAACATTATACTTCATATTTTTTCTCCTTTTCCTTAATATTTCTCTAAAATGTTCTAAGAAAAGTGGCTTCGCCACACTTTTCTTCTCGCCGATTTGAGTTTCCGAATGAAATAAGGAAACCTCAAAGGCAATAGCGATTATAGCATTTTTTGTTGAATATAAAAATCTTTGATTTTTTCTATTCAACAAAAAGGGAGCGTGTGTTTACGCTCCCTTTTAATTTCCCCTTTATTTAGTTTTTATTGTTGTTTTGCTGCTTTTACAACATTGTACATTAGCATTGCTATTGTCATTGGTCCAACTCCTCCTGGAACTGGAGTTATATAACTTGCCTTTTCTTTTATGTTTTCAAAATCTGTGTCTCCTACTAACTTACCATCATCCATTCTGTTAATCCCTACATCTATTACTGTTGCTCCTTCTTTTACCATATCTTCTGTTACAAATTTAGGTTTTCCTATTGCAGCAACTAATATGTCTGCTTTGCTTGTTATTTCTTTTAAATTTTTAGTTTTTGAATGGCATACAGTTACAGTTGCATTTTTATTTAGTAAACATTTTGCAAGCGGTTTTCCAACTATGTTGCTTCTTCCAATTACCACTGCATTAGCTCCTTCTATAGGTATATTATATGTTTCTAGCATTTTTATAATTCCAAATGGTGTACATGATACAAAACAATCTTGATTTAAGCTTAGTTTTCCAACATTTATTGGATTGAAACCATCTACATCCTTTTTAGGAGATATTTTTCTAAATGCCTCATTTGCATCTAGTCCAACTGGAAGTGGACTTTGTACTAATATTCCATGAATTGTTTCGTCATTATTTAGTTTTTCTATTAGTTCCAATAATTCATCCATTTTAGTATTTGCTGGTAGTAAATATTCCTCATAGTCAATTCCAATTTCCTGACATGCTTTGCTTTTGTTTTTTACATATATTTTTGAAGCTTTATCGTCTCCTACCATTACTACGGCAAGTTTTGGATTTATATCTGCTTTTTTTAGTTCAACAACTTCTTCTTTTAATTTTAATCTTATGTTTTTTGCTAATTCTTTTCCATCTATAATTTTCGACATAATTCTCTCCCATTTCTATTTCAAATATATTCTATATAATATTTAATTTATTTTCAATAGTTTTTATATAAATTTAATAGAAAAAGAAAAGTAAATTCAATTACTTTTCTCTTACTTGCAATCTTCAACTTTTTTTATTTTTTCTTCCAATAACTCTGGTTTCTTTAAATACCTATTAAACATTTTTACAGAACTTGCAAAGTAGTATCCATCGCATATTCTTTCGTCACACACAAAGGCTAATGAAATACATTTTTCTTCTTTGAATGTATCATCATCATACAAGAAACTTTTTTTCTTTTTTCCCATTGCTAAAAAAAGTCCTGTAGTTCCAAAATCATATAAATGATGGTAAATTGCATCTATTCCTAAAGATGCCACATTAGTTAAAAATGCACTAGTATGAAATGGACTAGCTTTTAAAATAAATTTAGGTAGCATTCCATGTTTGTCCAAAAACATTATAACACTAATGGCAAATTTTAATAAAAAGTTAGGAACTAAAGAAAGTGCTGTTGCAACAATATCAGTATCATTTTCCTTAGATATTTCTTTATTTTCGCTAATTACGCTACCAAGCTTTTCTTTTATTTCAAATATATTTTCTTCTCCACAAAATGGTAATTTTATTGTGGTTTCTATTCCATCATCAGATAAGTTCTTCTTTATTGCAAGAGATATGTAAATTTCTTTTCTTGCATATGTTCTGCCATTCATAACAAACCTATTAAGTCTTGGTCTTTGTGCAATAAGTCTTACAAGTGCTGAATATATAATATCCATATATGTAATTTTTATATTCTCTTCAGCTTTCCTATTTATATAATTATCCATTTCTTTTATTGGCATATCATAATTATAATAAACTTGTGAATCGCTTCTTGTCCTCATGACCTGAGGAATAATCTTAAAAAAAGGTGGAATATTTTTTACCTTTCTTCCATCCGTTCTGTATCCAAACATAAACATCCTCCAATTATTTAATATAAATATTATACACCTTCATAAGACAAATTTCAACAAAAATATTTTGTTTTATCCTTATAGTTAAATTCTTTGTAAGAGTTTTTTAAATAAGTCAACATTTTTTGACTTTTTGCCTGAGCAATAATACTCAATTTTAAGCTCATTATTGCCTAATAATTTTTCTGTTGTTAATACATCTTTTAGTCTATTAGCAACACCTTGACTACCATCTATTATATTTACACTATCAGGTATTACATTTCTTATTTCTTCTTTAAAGAATGGAAAATGTGTACATCCAAGTACAAGTTCTGAATATTTTTCCAGGTCGAAATCTTTTAATTGACTAATTAGATATTCTGTAACTTTATTTGAATCGAATTCTCCAGCCTCTGCAAATTCCACAAGTTTTGGCATTGCAATTAAATCTACATTGCTTTCTGCATTAAGCCCATTTACTAAGTTATGAAGTTTTTCTTCTCTAATTGTAATTGGAGTAGCCATAACTAATACTTTTTTATTAGCATAAGATACTTTTCGATAATCTTCTCCATCCATATCTGCACAATATACAAAATAATTCATTTCTTTTAACTTGTTAATTGTATTTATTAAATTTGTTACCATTACAATTTTAACATTATCAATAGCACCCTCACTTGTTTTATAAACAGTATCATTTACTAAAACACTCCTGTCTTTTGGGATAATAATCAGGCTGCTTATTTTGCCAAATGGCTTTACTTTGATTCGTGTGATGTGGAAGTGGTGGCGGATACCACCTTTTCTGCGGCGCGCAAGTATCTACGCAATGGAGATGAGCAGAAGCGAGTTGCGGTGCTAAATTTTGCCAATCCCCATTACGCCGGTGGTGGCGTTCAATTACGGGCTGCGCAGCCGCGCGCGGGTGCGGCAGGGCATCCGCTGGGGCTTGGGCTACACGGCCGGGCTGATGCTGCTGGGCTGCGCCGGGGTCGAGCTGTTTGCCCAGCCGCTGGCGGGGCTGTTCTC
>OIZL01000147.1_pt1 | contig 60680 bp, 57 predicted proteins | sample 1588541 | NCBI WGS metagenome assembly OIZL01 (sample SAMN03283285) | human gut metagenome | biome: human-associated habitat; material: feces | host: Homo sapiens | place: Peru | collected 2012 | reverse complement strand
CCAGCAGGATGATGAAGATCCCGAGAGCTACAAAATAGGCAATCTTTGTACCTTTCTTCTCCATGTATGGATTCCTCCTTTTTAATTTACGGAAACATCCGCTTTATAGATCCCCTTAAAGGGGAAAACAAAAACTGAATTAATGGGATTCGGCATTTTTAACATTATCTTAATTTCGATGTCACTATTTTAGCAAAGTCTGAACGAAATGTAAACACACAGTGACAAATATTTTTTGTTGGAAATAGATAAAAATTCAGGCTGAACAGCGTAACAATCCAAGACATGCCACTGACAGAGCCTTTATTTGCCAATTACAGGCTTAAAAAGTATGCCTTAATAAAATAAGAGCATCCTTCAAAAACGCCTTATATACCGATAATATGCAATAGATATACTTTATAAAAAATTAGCAAATAACGCATTGGTATATGCAACTAATTAACAAAGAAAAAAGAGCCGTTAAAGGCTCTTACAGTCTGTCAAAAAAGTGACTGGTCGCCACTTTTTCGAGTTTTTACGGGTTTCGCCTCTCGCATTAGCTCCCGGGCGGCAAAACCCACAAAGTACGAAAACCTTTGGGTTTTCATCCGTTCTGACGTGCATGCCGTCAGAGCCGGATTAAACATAAGGGGCAGCGGCCCCTTATCAACCCCAAGGTTTATCGACAGGCTGGCATCACCTGCCAAGGTGGTGTTTTTTTGTTGGCCTTTTGATAAAGTGGCTTTTAAGCCGCAGCCTGTTTATGTTTATATAAGCTGTTTTAACAGCAGCCGCTCGTCAACCACCCTGTATGCCGGCCGGTACGCCAGGCGGTATTTTGCGCTGTGCGATACGGCAGGATAGCCGAGGCCTGCGTAGCCAAGAAGGTAAGCGTCAAGCTCTTTTGATGTGAAAGAAAACATGCCGCCGGCTGCGGCCCGTGACAGCACCCCAAGCTTGGCCTTGAACGAGGCCATATCGCCGCGGTTGCTGTTGGCCGTTTGCACGAATATGCTGTTTAGCGCTTCCAGCGGTAGCCTTGCCGTATCCACTGCGCAAAGGTCAACGCGCACGATGCCGTTGCCTATCGGCTCATAAAGCGGAAGCGACAGCCGCCTTTCTACGCCTGCAAACTCGCGCCTGAGCATAGCAAGAGCGGAGGAAGCATCCTTTATCATGTGTCCTCCGGCAAATTCGTTTTGGTATACAAGCTTTACCGCGTCCTCGCACAGCATAAGCGGATACTTTTCAGCATGAAGCGAAAGTATGTCAATAAGCTCCAACAAAGCGTCCTTTCAGCCCCTGGCTTTTATAAATGCGCTGTATGGCATATCCAAACAGCTTGTATTTTATTATACAGGCAAAGGGCTTTGCGTTCAACTATCCCTCGCAGCAGGCGCTCTTTATAAGCTCTGTCAAAACGCGTATGCCCTGCGCATAGGCCCGTATGGATATGCGCTCGTTAACGCCGTGTACGCCGCCTGCAACGTCCTGATGCGGGGCCATGAAGGGGCTGCACCTGAAACAGGCGTTGCACACCGTCTCATAATTACGCGCGTCCGAGGCGCCTGTTACAAGGCTCGGTATAAACAGCGCACCCTTATAGTAGCGCGCCATAGCGGACTTCAGCATGTCGTAGCCGCGGCAGGCAGTATCCGCACAGGCGGATGGCGGATCCGCCTTTATAAAGCGGACGGCGACTGATGTGCCGTCTATAAGCCCTTCAACATGTGCGCGCACATCCTCCACCGTTTCCGTTGGAGCTATGCGGGTGTTTATGACTGCGCGCATGTTTTGGGGCAGTATGTTGTTCATGGCGCTTCCGCCCTCTATCACGGTAGGCGCAAACGTCGTGGTCACATACGGGAAGAGAACGGGGTCGTTATAGCAATACCGCGCTATCAGCGCGCCGTTTTTGTCTATATCGGCGACAAGCGTTTTAAGCGGCTCTTTGTTTATATACGGCTTAAGGGTCAAAAAGAAGTCCTTCATCAAAGGCGAAAGCTTCGGCTCTATCGGGTTTTCAACTATTGAGGCAATAGCCCTTGCAAGCTTGCCCAAGGAGGTGCCGCCAAACGGCCTTGCGGAATGGCCGCCGCCGCCACTAACGCTAAGCTCAATATCAGCATAGCCCTTTTCCATAACGCCTATGGGCGAAAAGTATGCGCCGCACGCGCCGTAGGCCTCGGCGCTTTCTATCTTTCCTGCGCACTCGTCAAGCAAAAATTCAAGCCTTACGCCCCTGCTGTGCAGCGTCTCCGCAAGCGCCTTTGCGCCGGAGCGCAGCGTCTCCTCATCGTCGCCAAAGGATAAGTATACGCTCCTTTTGAACCTGTATCCGTGCGCTATAAGGTATTCGCACGCCTCAAGGCTGCCGAAAAGCTGATCCTTCACGTCAAGCGCGCCCCTGCCCCATATGTAGCCGTCGGCTATAGCTCCCTCAAACGGCGGATACCTCCAGCCCTCGCCGCTTGCCGGCACAACGTCCTGATGCGCCATGAAAAGGCATGGCAAAAGGCTTTTATCAGAGCCGTTTATGGTAATGAGCAGCGCGCTTTTGCCTATCACCTCAAATCTTGCCGCTTTCGCCAAGCTTGGGTAGCTTTTTCGGATAAGCCTGTGCAAAAGTTCGAACTGGCTGTAATCCGTAAGCGAATGGTCCGCAAAGTTCACGGTTTTGCAGCGTATTGCCTCGCTAAGCGTATTTGCGGCCGAAGCAACGTCTATATCGGCATAGTCGCCCTCGTTATCGAAAAAAGAAAATATATCCTTCATTGCTTATTCAATTAAAATATCATACCAGAGCCTTTATCAGCCCGTTAAAGCGGGCGTAAAATTCGCTTTCGATAAGCTCTATGCCGCCATACTTTGAATATTGCCGCCAGACCGGTCTTTTTTCTATGGAGTATGACAGCGGGGAATGGTTATCGATAAAGCTGTTGTCAAGCTTGCGCTGCATTGCTGCGGAGTATTGTTCAAGCTCCCCGGCGCAATATACGGCAAAGGCATGCAGCGCTTTTTTCAAGGGAGCGAGCGAGCTTTCATCATTGCCGAAGCGTTCGAACAAAACCTCTTTTATATAGTAATATATCTTTACGCACATTGCGGAAAAGCCGTCCTTGCCGTTTGCTCTGGGTATATCATAGGCCTGGCCGGTATAGTATGGGTCGTATTCCTTAAAGCACACCGGCTTAAGCTCCTTTGGCAGATTCGCCGCCCTTAGTATTATGTTGAAGGAGCAGCAGCCGTCGCCGTGCTGGGTAAGCGTCCTTGAAAGGCCAACCTTGGTATAGCCGAACGCATATGCGCCGTAGCACGCGGGGTGGAACTCCTCGCAGTATATACGGCCTACCCTTTGATAGCCCTCTTTTATCCAAAGCTCCGCCATGGGGCAGCGCAGCGTCCTGTGGTTCCTTTCCTCATCGGTAAGCTTTAGCGCCTCGCCCTTGAACCTCGGGTCCGCCGGAAGGTCGCTGCCTATTGAAAAAAGGCTCTTCATGTTTATCTTAACGTTGGCGTCAAGCTGCTTTTTGCGCCGGCCTTCGCCCCTGTCGCGGCCGTAGCGGCGCGTGGCTTCGCGCAGCACGCTTTCGCCCTCTATTCCCATGCCGTCTATAAGCGCCTGCCCGAGCAGGGCGTAAAACATGGTGAACATATCGCCCATGTGTATGGTCTCTATCTGTTCTTCCGTATAAAGGGCATATATGTTTTCCGTATTATTGCTCATGCTCAAGCGCCTCCGTTATTATTGGCAAATAGTTGAGCCGTATCAGCTTGTGGGCAACGGCGTCTCCGTTGCAGGCGTTGCTGCCTTTGCCGAAGAACAGGCAGTTCGCGCCCGCAAAGCCGGCGTTGAGCTTTGCCCTTGTCACCGCGGCGTGTTTTTTTAGCTGCTCAAGCGTCTCGTTTGCGGCGCTGCGTATGCCGCAGGCAAGAACATGCTCTATCGAATCCGAAAGCTCCGTATTCTCATTTATGATAGAGGATATGAGCATGGCGGCCCAGCGTGAATAATACTCGCCTGCGCATACGTCAGACGCTATATGCTTAGGCGGCTCGGCCTCGCCGGCCTCGTATGCGGAGAAGCACAGCCTCCTTTCATCGCCTTGCATGTTGGCGGGCCTGAAATAGCAGCTTATGTGGCAGGATGATTCAAGCGGGAACTGGTGATCCTCGCTAAGGCAGCATTGGCCTACGCCGTTGGTATAGCCCATAATAAAGCCGTGATGGTATTCCTCGCAGAATATTATGAGCGAGGCGGTCGCCTCGCCGGAAACGGAGGAGCGCATCAGCTCGCGCATAGGGCAGCATAAAACGTCAAATACGGCCTCCTGCTCGTTGAATAGCTGCCAGGCCATGCGCACGCGGCTGTCCATAACATAGCTCCTGGGCAACAAAAAGCAGCTTTTAAGATTGGCAAGGCTGCCTGCTTTAAGCTGAGCCTGCCTTTCCAAGGAGCCGAGCCTTTCGCCCAGGCGGTGTACGGCGCGCCTGAGATTATCCTGTGCGCCTTCGCCATAATAGTCGAGCATGCAGGCCGCAATATTTTTATAAAATATGCAGCGGCCAAGCCCCAGCATGCGGGTGGGGAGCTGCTCCAACAGGCTCATTTCAGCCCTTCTTTCACGCCGCATGCAAAGCGTACAAGCTCTGCGGCTTCGTCGCCAAGGCGCGCCCTTGCGCAGGAGATGAAGCAGCTTTCAAGCGTGGCGGCGAGCTTTGCATAGTCTGCCTCCTGTACGGGCAGCTCGCCGTCCGGCTCGGTATAATCAGGATCAAACTCCTCAAAGTATGTGCGCCTTTCCTCAACGCTTATGTTCGCGGGCCTCAAGTATATGCTAAGGCGGCAAAAGGTGTCGCCCTCGTTAACAAGCTCGCGGCCTACGTTTACCTGCGCCCTTGGCGACGCGGCGGTAAATATGTATGCCGGATAGAATTCCTCGCAGAACATCTTGCCCGTTTCGGCCTTGTTGCGATTAAGCCAGCACTCTGCGCAGGGGCAGGAGCTTATGTTGACAAATACCTCCTGGCTGGTGTGGCGTATCCATTCCTTGCGCGTGCGGCAGCCTGCGGGCAGCGGGCCGCCATGCAGGAATATGTTGTAAAGGTTGGGCTTGCGGCCGTGCTTTACCAAAAACTCGCGGCGCTCCCTGCCGAGCATCTCGGCATAAAGGCGTATGGCGTCCCTTGCGGCGGCGCGTCCTGTCATGCCGTAGCTTTCACTTAAAGCGCCGGCTGCGCTTATATAATAATCGGACCATGCGTCCTGCGCGCTGTCGCAGCAGGGTATTTGACTGTGCTTATGCTCATGCCTCATTTACGCTTCCTCCTTGTCGCCTGTTTTAGCATAGCCGGTCTCTTTGAAAAGCACCTTGTAAAAGTTGTTGTACAAAAGCTGCTTTGCGCCGTGCTTATCATAGCTTTGCCAAAGCGGCTCGCGCTCTATATCAAGCTCAAGCGGCAGATGGTCTATAAGATATTGCTCATCTACGCAGCATTCTGTGGCGTCGGCCTGCTCTATAAATACCCTGGCCTGCTCCCTGGCGGCGTCCCTCAGACCCTCGCCTACAAGCACGCGCCCCGTTTCGCCAAGATGCTCAACCGCCGCCTCGAGCAGATAGAAGTACATCTTTATCCAAAGCATGTTGAAGCCGCTTTTGCCCTGCGGCTTGGGCATTGGGGTCGAGGGCTTAACGTAGCCGGGATCGTATTCTTCAAAGCTCAGCCGCCTTTCCTCCTCCGTCAGGTTCTCCGGCCTGTATGTATGGTAGAAGAAGCAGCGGTCGTCGCCTTCCTGCGTCATGCTCCTTGAAAGGTTCACCTTGGTCTTGCCGAAGCCGAACGCCTTGTAGCACTCGATATGAAATTCCTCGCAGTATATGCGGCCAAGATGCCTTGCGTTGTACTTTTTCCATACGTCGGCAAACGAGCATATGAGCGTATCGCTTATTCTTTCTTCCCTTGTGGAGCGTATTACCTTGGATAAAAAACGCGGCTCGCCCGGCCGGTCACGGCCTTCGCAGAAAAGCGTTTCAAGGTTTATCTTTATGTTGTTGTCAAGCAGGCGCTGCCTGTTGGTAAGGCCCCTGTCGCGCCCGTAGCGGCGCACGGCCTCCCTAAGCGCCACCTCGCCTTCAAAGCCGGCCTGCTCGTAAAGACGCCTGGCTATAAAGGTGTACATTATCACCCAGCTGTCCTGGAGGCTTTCAAGCTTTATCTCGTCTAATCTTGTCATTGGCTCAGATACCGCTCCCCTTATAGATTTTGATGCTGTGCTATTGTTAATGCTATCATCTGCTTGATGTGAATACATAATTTGCAGATTCAATCAGCGTTACCAGACATATACATATGCTTCTGGATATCATATGCGTATACTAATTGCGAATAAAAATGAGATATGCCCTTATTATCAGCCCTTTGCCTGTGCATAATGATGTTGGCGCGAGATGCAGGCCGATATAAGCACGCAGCGATAAACGCTATAGGGCGCACATGATGGCCGCTTGGCAAAAAGCAAGAATTTGCGGGCTTTATAGCGGCTATTTATCCAATAAATAGCATGCCGCAAAAACCATTTGACAAAGTAATATAAAAATAGTAGCTTAAGCATATGAGGCAACGCAAAAACGATATTGCCCGGTATACTTATAACCTATTTTGACGGCAGTACTTGCTTGAAAAAATAAAGCTTAATAAATATAAATTAACTATAAAGGTGATGCACAAGCTATGTTTAAATCAAAACCAGTTATAGCTTTAACAAGCTCTACAAACCATCTCCAAAGCGAGGGAAAGGAGCCGCGCATGCTGTCGCTGGCGCTGAGCTATACACATTCAATAGTCAAAAGCGGCGGCATACCCGTTATAGCCTGCGAGGAGCTTGCCGAAACATATGCCGAAATGTGCGACGCGCTGCTTATGACCGGCGGGCCGGACGTTTCGCCCGGGCTGTATGGCGAGGAACCGCTAAACGATACCGTAAAGTGCGACCCGATAAGGGACGAATACGAGACGGAGCTTTTTAATGCGTTTTTGGCCCGCAGAAAGCCGATAATGGGCATATGCCGCGGCTGCCAGTTCATAAACGTCAGCTTTGGCGGCAAGCTGTGGCAGGATATGCCGGAGGAGGGCTTTAACCACAGGGACCGCTCGGTAAGGCACAGCATAACGGCTGAAGAGGGCTCCATATTATATGGGCTTTTCGGCAGGGAATTTATGGTAAACACCATTCACCACCAATGCGTAAAAACCGCGGGCGACGGCCTAAGGATAACCGCCCGCTCGCCAATGGGCTTCGTTGAAGCATATCAGCACAAGAGCCTGCCCATATTCGCCGTACAGTTCCATCCGGAAAAGCTTTCCAACGAATACAATGACCAAACCACTCCCGACTTCAAGCCCTTATTCGATTACTTTATCAGGCTGAGCATTGAGGAGCGAGCCGAACCCGCTATGCTTACCCTGAATGATATGGACAAGCGAAACAAAAACTAAAAACAAAACAGTAAGGAGGAATGGCTTATCACACTTGAGCAATTCAAATATGTGCTTGAGGTGGAGCGCACAGGCTCCATAAACAAGGCGGCGGCGAATCTTTATATGACGCAGTCCGCATTGTCGCTTTCGATATTGAGCCTTGAAAAGGAGCTTGGGCATCAGATATTCTCGCGCACCAATAAGGGCGTGACGATAACACCCTTCGGCAGGACGCTTTTGCAGTACCTAAGGCCCATACACGACCAGATAGAGCAGGTAAACAAGGTGCTGCTTCAGGGCAGGGGAAGGGAAAACCTCACCTTTTCCTTCGCAAACGACGGCTTTACCTGCGGCAGCCTTCTGTGCGGCATGCTATACAAAAAGTACAGGCCCATAGGCCTGCGTATAGAATACTACGACGGCGCCGGCGACCAGGCGCGCACGCTTGTAGCGGATCAGGTGGCGGAGGTCGGCCTGACAAGGATATGGAGCTGCTACAAAAAGATAGAGCTCAGGCAAATGGATACCCTTGGGCTGGAGTTCAAGCCGCTTATGGGCGGCGGCCTTGCAATAGTTGTAGGCACCGGCAACCCGCTTTATTATGACAAATCCGTAAATACCGTTACCAGGGATGTGCTGGAGCGCTTCCCACGGATAAAGTATGGCTATGAGGACTGGGGCCCGCTTTCCGGCAACGTTGAGGCGCTTGGCATAGTGGACAGGCTGGCGCCTATAGTTACCACCTCCAGGGCAGTTATTAACGATATGCAGACATATTCCGACGCTTATTATATAACCACAAACGTGCCCAACGAGGTGGTGTGCAACCGCAGGATGACGGTAAGGCGCATAATACCCATAGAAGGCATAGACATCGAATCCACGATAGGCTATGTTACCAGGCGAAACGTTCCCCTGAGCCAGATAGGGCTTGAATTTACCCGCCTGCTTGAGCAATGGTACAGGAATGAAATAAGCGAGGACCTGTTCTGCGACGAGCTAAGAAAAGGAGAAGAGGTTTTCTGACATAAACAAATTCGATAGTAGCTATTTATCGAGCAAATTTGACGGTCGCGAGCAAAGGGCATATGCTTTTATCAAGACATTTGATCCTCCGCCCAAACGCGCAAACGCGGATACGAATTTGCTCGTTTGCATATTAAGCGTATATAAGATGCGCACAAGCTAATTTCAATGCAGAATAAAAACCGTTTTCCCATTTTAATGGGAATTAAATAACACTATCCAAATTCAAGGAAAACCAAGGAGGCAAGAGGAATGAAGAAAATGACCAAGACCGGATTTATAGGCCTGTTGCTGGCGATTGTCATGGCATTCTCGCTCTTTAGCGGGTGCGGACAGCAGAGCAACGACAACGATCCTGCACCGTCAGCTCCGCCCGCCGACAGCACGAGCACCGCGCAGCCGGACAATGCCGGGCAAACTTCCGCCGGCGACAGCACCAAGAAGGACAGCCTCACCATAGCGCTTCATGTTGAGCCCGCCACTCTCGGCACCGTGGATAACGATTCACTGGCATCGATATACATGAACCTTCTTACCTACAACCTGCTCTTCAAGGCCGATCCCGAGACCCTCGACGTGGTCCCAGACCTTTGCGAAAGCTATGAGCAGACCAGCGACACCGAATACATCTTCAAGCTGCATGAAGGCGTAATGTTCCATCACGGCAAGGAGCTTGACTCCGGCGACGTGGTAGCCAGCATAAAGAATGCCCAGACCATGCCCGCCAGCGCTCCCTACACCGGCATGATAGCCAACGTTGAGGCCGTCAGCAAGTACGAGGTAAAGATCACCACCACCCAGCCTTATTCCAACCTGCTTTACGATCTTGCCTATCACTTCAACTACATTCTTCCCGCCGACCTGCTTGAAAGCGGCCACGACTTTGCCACCCAGCCCGTCGGCACCGGCCCCTACACCTTCGTAAATTGGGAAAGAGGTACAAGTCTTACATTTGAGCGCAACGATAACTACTGGGATAAAAACGAGATGCCCACCATCAAGAACATAATCTGGAAGATAATCCCCGAAGGAACCTCCAGAACCCTCGCTCTTGAGACCGGCGAAGTCGACGTTATATACAACGTTGAAACCGCGGACATTGCGCGCCTGCAAGCCAACGACAAGTTCCATGTTGAGCAGAAAACCAGTGTTGACAACTACTATATGTGCCTCAACACCGATGTGGCCCCCTTCAACGACGTTAACCTCAGGCAGGCCATAAACTGCGCCATAGACCGCGAGGCCATAATAGTTGGCGCCCTTAACGGCTACGGCACCCCCAGCTACAGCGCCGTTCCCATGGGTTACTACGGCTCCTGGGACGCCAACGCCAACAGGTATGACCTTGAAAAAGCAAAGAGCTACCTTGCTGCATGGGGCGGCGACCCTTCAAGCGTAAACCTTGTTATACTCGCAAGGACAGACGAGCATATCCGCGTGGCGACCATAATACAGGCTTGCCTGAGCGAGATTGGCATAAACGTTACCATAGAGCAGATAGACAACCCCTCCTGGGTGAGCCGCCGCTCCTCCGGTGACTACATCGCCTCCATAACCTCGTGGTCGCCCTCCAACTGCTTCACCTATCTGACCCGCTACGCCTCCACAAGGGCCGCTTCGATGCCGGGCGCGCTTCAGGATGCCGAGACCGACGCCCTTATAGAGACCATGAAGTCCGCTTCCGGCGATGCGCAGCTTGAGGCTATGCATAAGGTGATAGAGCGCGTGAACGACCTTGCTCCCCACATCAGCCTGTGGCAGGCCGAATACTTCCGCGCCTGGGATGCCAAGCTTGAGGGCATAGTAATAAGCGCCTCCGGTTACGTTCGCTTCCATACCGCCAAGTGGGCCGACTGATAAACCCAAACATTACAACCAACGCAATTTCGCGGGGCTGAAAAGCCCCGCGAAATAACCCGCTAAATGCAGAAGGCACGCTCCCTCTGTTTTGCGGATAGGGCCTTTTATGAACAAAGGACGGTATAAATGCTAAAATATATCCTTAAAAGATTGGTCGCACTCATACCCGTAATAATGGGCGTAACGCTGCTTGTGTTCGTCATAATGCAGCTTGCTCCGGGCAATCCCGCAAGAATGATACTCGGCGAGATGGCTACGCCGGAGCAGGTCGCCGCCCTTGAGGAGGAGATGGGCCTGAACAAGCCGCTCCTCGAGCGTTATTTCAACTACATGCTGAACTTCCTGCGCGGGGATATGGGTACCTCATATTATAAAAGCACCTCTGTTGTAAGCGAGGTGATGTCGCGCTTCCCCTACACGGCAAAGCTTGCCGGGGTCGCTGCGATACTCACGCTTATAATGTCCATACCGATAGGCGTTATGGCGGCGGTAAAGCAGAACAGCGTGTTTGACAATGCAAGCCTTGTCGTGACCCTTCTTGGCATATCCATGCCGGTATTCTGGCTTGGCCTGCTGCTCATCATCACATTCTCCTTGAAGCTTGACCTGTTCCCCACCGGCGGCGCAGATACCTGGAAAAGCTACATAATGCCCGCGTTCTGCCTTGCCTTCAGCAACATGAGCACTATGGCAAGGACCACCCGCTCCTCCATGCTTGAGACCATAAGGCAGGACTATGTACGCACAGCCGCCGCAAAGGGCGTGCCGCGCAAGGCCGTGATACTGCGCCATGCTTTCAGGAACGCGCTGATACCCACCATAACCGTCCTCGGCATACAGATGAGCCAGCTTCTCGGCGGCTCCGTAGTAGTTGAAACGGTATTTGCGTGGCCGGGCGTAGGCAGGCTGATGATAGATTCCATATCCAGCCGCGACACGCCCATGGTGCTTGGCTGCATAGTATTGCTGACTATACTGTTCAGCGTTTTGAATCTTGTTATAGACCTCTGTTACGCCGTTGCGGACCCGCGCATCAAGTATTAAACGGCAAACCCTCCTTCGCTTAACGCTTGAAAGGAATGACTTAATATGACGGAAACACTGAATAAACCAAACAGGCAGAACGCCGCGCCAGCAAAGAAAAAGAAAAGATCCGGCAGCGACTTTTGGCGCAGGTTCAAGCGCAACAGGAGCGCCGTGCTCGGCATGATAATACTGTGCGTGATAGTAACGCTCGTTATATGCGCAGACCTGTTTTACAGCTATGACGACGTAGCTATAAAGATGAACGTTTCACAAAGGCTTATACCTCCCTTTTCGCAGGGCCACATACTCGGCACCGACGACCTTGGCAGGGATCTTGCCGCAAGGATACTGCACGGCGGCAGGAGAAGCCTTGTTATAAGCTTCAGCTCGGTCGCGTTCGCGCTTGTGGTCGGCAGCATAATCGGCGCAGTCTCGGGCTACTATGGCGGCGTGCTCGATAACGTGATAATGCGCATTATAGACATTCTTATGGCTATACCCATGACCATGCTTGCTATAGTTATTGTGGCGGCGCTCGGCCCGAGCCAGTTCAACATGATACTGGCGCTTTCCATAGCGCAGGTGCCAACGTTTGCAAGGGTCATGCGCGGCCAGGTGCTTACCGTGCGCAATACGGAGTATATAGAAGCCGCACGGGCGATAGGCACAAAGGACGCCGCGATAATTGCGGAGCATATAGTGCCCAACGTGCTCAGCCCGATAATCGTGCAGATAGCCATACGCGCAGCCGCGGCAATAATAAACACCGCAACGCTCAGCTTCCTTGGCCTTGGCATATCGGCGCCCACTCCCGAATGGGGAGCCATGCTTTCGGCAGGCAGGAACTATATAAGGGATCACAGCTACCTTACCTTTATACCCGGGCTTGCCATGATGCTTACCATACTTTCACTCAACCTTCTTGGCGACGGCCTGCGCGACACGCTCGACCCGCGCCTTAGATAAGGAGAGAATATGAACACAAACAATTTAGCAGTAGACATACAGGATCTCGTCGTTGAATACCGCACGGATTACGGCGTGGTGCATGCCATAAACCATCTTGACCTTAAGCTTGAAAAGGGCAAAACGCTCGGCCTCGTCGGCGAAACAGGCGCGGGCAAGACCACCACGGGGCTTGCCATATTGAAGCTTATCCCCGACCCGCCCGGAGTTATAGTTGGCGGCAGCATAAAGATAAACGGCGAAGAATACCTGACAAAGAGCCAGAAGGAAATGGAAAAAATAAGGGGCAACGTCGTCTCCATGATATTCCAGGACCCCATGACCGCGCTTAATCCGGTATATCCCGTGGAAAACCAGATAGCCGAAAGCATACGCTATCATGAGCATCTTGATAAAACGGAGTCCATAGAAAAAGCACGGGATATGCTTGAGGCCGTCGGCATACCCAGGGAGAGAGGGAAGGAGTATCCGCACCAGTTTTCCGGCGGAATGAAGCAGAGGGTCGTGATAGCGATAGCTTTGGCCTGCTCGCCATCTATACTTATTGCGGACGAGCCTACCACCGCGCTTGACGTGACTATACAGGCTCAGGTGCTTGAGATGATGAAGGAGCTTAAGCTCAAGTACCAGACCTCCATGCTGCTCATAACCCACGACCTGGGCGTTGTGGCCGAGATATGCGACGATGTTAGCGTTATATACGCGGGCACGGTAATAGAGCACGGTAGCCTTGATGACGTTTTCAATCACCCTCGGCATCCGTATACGGAGGGCCTTTTCAAGTCTCTTCCGGACCTTGATAATCCGGACGACAAGCTTGAGCCTATAAAGGGCCTTATGCCGGACCCGACCAACCTGCCCAGGGGCTGCGCCTTCTGCCCAAGATGCAGCTACGCCATGCCCGTATGCGAGCAGCAACAGCCGGACAAGAGCTTCCGCAACGACGAGCATTATGTGCGCTGCCATCTTTATAACGGCAGCGCCGAGAAAGGCAGGTTAGGGAAAGATGACTGAGTCCAACCCTATTTTAGAGGTCAGGAACCTAAGGAAGTACTTTAAGACCCCAAAGGGCATGCTCCATGCGGTGGAGGATGTTTCCTTCAGCATAGAAAAGGGAAAGACGCTGGGCCTTGTGGGCGAATCCGGCTGCGGCAAATCCACCACCGGAAGGGCCATATTGAGGCTCATCGAGCCCACGTCCGGCGAAGTATACTTTGAAGGCAGGGACGTGCTTAAGCTCAATGCGGAACAGATGCGCAAGCAGCGCAAGCAGATGCAGATAATCTTTCAGGATCCTTTCTCATCTCTTGACCCGAGGAAGAGCGTGGGCCAGATAATAGGCGAGCCTATAAGAAGATACAACATGGCCGCCTCCGGCGCGGAAAAGCGCGAGATGGTGCTTGAGCTTATGGAGACCGTCGGCCTTGCGTCAAGGCTTATGGATTCATATCCGCATGAGCTTGACGGCGGAAGACGGCAAAGGGTAGGCATAGCCAGAGCCCTTGCGATGAACCCCAGCTTCATAGTGTGCGACGAGCCTGTGAGCGCGCTTGACGTGAGCATACAGGCGCAGATACTCAACCTTATGGAAGAGCTGCAGGAAAAACGCGGCCTTACATATCTGTTCATTACGCATAACCTCAGCGTGGTGCATCATTTCAGCGACGATATAGCCGTTATGTACCTTGGCCAGCTTATAGAAAAGGCTTCCTACAGGGAGCTTTTCGCCAATCCCACGCACCCCTACACGCAGGCGCTGCTTTCGGCGATACCCTTGCCCAAGGTGGGCGGCAGAAGGGAAAGGATAATACTTAAAGGCGAGATAACCTCTCCCATCAACCCAAAAAAGTGCTGCCGCTTTGCGCCAAGGTGCATATATGCGACAGAAAGATGCTTCAAAGAGGAGCCATTACCCGTGGACATAGGCAACGAGCACACGGTGTCATGCTTCCTTGCGAAAAAATAAAGAGTAAGCAAAACTCAGGAGGAAAACCAAAATGAACCTGGCAAAGTTCCCACGAAGGATCTACACACCTTACTTTACCCCCATAGAGCGCCTTGACCGCCTTACCAAAGTAATGGGCGGCCCGACGATCTACATGAAGCGCGACGATATGCTGGGCCTGACCATGGGCGGCAACAAGACCCGTAAGCTGGAGTTCCTTATGGCGGACGCGCTTGAAAAAGGAGCCGATACCATAATCACCTGCGGCGCCGTGCAGTCCAACCACTGCCGCCTGACGCTTGCAGCCGCGGTAAAGGAAGGGCTTAAGTGCCATCTTGTACTTGAGCAGAGAGTTCCCAACAGCTATAGAGAGGACGCCAGCGGCAACAACTACCTGTTCCATCTGCTGGGCGTGGAGGGAATACACGTTGTTGACGGCGGCAGCGACATGATGGCCGAGATGAACAAGGTAGCGGACGAGCTTAAGGCCAAGGGACGCAAGCCCTACATCATACCCGGCGGCGGCTCAAATGCCATAGGCGGCACCGGCTACGCTGCCTGCGCGCAGGAGATATTGCAGCAGTCCTTTGCAATGGGCGTGAGCTTTGACCACATAATCTGCACCAGCGGCAGCACCGGCACGCATGCCGGCCTGCTCGTAGGGCTCAAGGGCGAAAACGCCAACATCCCCCTTACCGGCATAGGCATCAACAGGAAAAAGGATGCTCAGCGCAAGGCCGTATACGACCATTCCGTTGAGCTTGCCAAGCATCTTGGCGTAGCAAACGAAATTACGATGGACGACGTTATAGTGTTCGACGATTATATCGGCGAAGGCTATTCCAGGGTAACAAAGGGCATGGTAAAGGCCGTTAAGCTCGTAGCCCGCACAGAGGCCATACTGCTCGACCCCGTATACACCGGCAAGACCATGGACGGCATGCTCGACCTTATGCAGAAGGGCTATTTCGACGGCTGCAAGAACATACTGTTCGTGCATACCGGCGGCTCGCCCGCGCTGTTTGCCTATACGGATACCTTCTTCCCCGAGGAATAAGGGCAGCAAATATAAAAAAGTCCGGCATAGCCGGACCCAGAGTATCAAAAAAGTGGCTGAACGCCACTTTTTTGACACTCTGAAGGGACGGCTCGCGGCCGTCCCCTTAGCTTTCACTTTATTGCGCAAGCCTTTGCAGCCTGTCAGCAGCCAGAATTATGTTCTCCCTGCTCGTGGCAAGGTTTAGACGGACATGGCAGCCCGCGTCGCCGCCGAACCATGTGCCGTAATCCATGGCAAGGCCGCATTCGTTCTCTATCCTGTCTGCAATGTTTTCCGCATCAACATAGGCGGATAGGTCTATCCACGCAAGATATGTGCCTTCAAGCGGCGATAATACGGCCTTGGGCAGGTTTTTGTCAAGCCGGTCCTTAAGCATGTTATAGTTTTCCCATACGGCCGAAATAACGCTTTCAAGCCAGGGCGCGCCCGATTCATATGCGACCCTTGCCGCGGTTATGCCGAAGGTGTTGCCCTGTATAACGTTAAGCTTTTTTGCCATCGCGTCGTAGCGCTGCCTGAGCTTTTCATCCGGAATGATGACTATGGATTCCTTAAGCCCTGCCATGTTGAAGGTTTTTGTAGGCGCGGTTAGCGTGGTGACGCTGCCGTCGTCAAATATTGAGGCGGCCGGAACATGCTTGTGGCCGGGCATCTCAAAATCGTGATGTATCTCGTCCGCTATTACGCTTACATTATACTGCCTGCAAAGCCTCAGCATGGCCTCAAGCTCGTCCCTTTTCCACACCCTGCCGGCCGGATTGTGCGGCGAGCAGAGCAGGAACACCTTCACGTTCTGTGTTTTGAGTTTATATTCAAAATCGTCAATATCTATGCCGTAAACTCCGTTTTTGTTTATAAGCTCGTTCGTTACCTTCCGGCAGCCCTGGTTGGCTATGGCGTTGGCAAACGGAAAATACACGGGCGGCTGTATAAGCACGCCGTCGCCCTCCTTGGCAAGCAGCGATATCAGCCAGTTGAAGCCCGCCACAACGCCAGGGGAGTAGCGCAGCCATTCGCGCTTTACCTCGTAGCCGTGGCGCTCGCGCTCCCAGCGTATGAACGCATCATAATAGCTATTCGGAGTAAGCTCATAGCCGAGCGCGCCGAAATCGGCTTTCTCAATAAGCGCCTCCCTTACGCAGCCTGCGCAGGCAAAGTCCATGTCCGCTACCCATAGGCCGACAAGGTCGTTGCGCGAAAAGGTCGCTGAGAGCTGGTTCCACTTTTTGGCCTGAGTGCCGCGTCTGTCGCGATAAATAAGCTTTTCCATAATCAAATATTCTTTATTCGCAGTTTGCAGCAAGCTTAATGAAGCGCGTGAAGATGCTCCTGGCAAGCTGGCTGTTTTTGGTCATTTCCTCGGGGTGCCATTGCAGAGCCATCATGGTGCCCGCCTTGTTTTCCATGGCTTCCGCGACCCCGTCAGGGGCAAAGGCAACTAGGTCAAACCCCTCCGCCGCCTTTTTAATGCACTGATGGTGAAAGCTGTTCACCATCTCCTTATCCCTGCCCGCAAGCTCATACAGCCTGCTGCCGCTTTTAATGGCTATGCTGTGCGTAGGCTGGGCGCGAATGGAGCGATCCTGAACGTGGGCTATTGCGTTTTCTATCTGCGAGGGAATATGCTGATAAAGGCTGCCGCCGAACACGACGTTCATAAGCTGCATGCCGCGGCATATGCCAAGCACGGGCTTATCAAGCCTTGCGCACAGCCTGAGAAGGCCGGCTTCAAGCTCATCGCGCTCGCCGTTTATATAATCCACCTCTTTTATCGGCTCCTCGCCGTACAAAGCGGGCGCAACATCCTCGCCGCCGGGCAGCAGCAGGCCGTCTATAAGCCCGATATAATCCTCTGCCTTTGTTATGCCGTTGTATGCCGGTATCATCAGCGGCGCGCCTCCGCTTTGGGCAATGGCCCTGACATAGGGCGTGTTAAGCACATGCTTATTAAGTATGACTCTTGGGTTCCCTGCAACAACAATGCCTATTATAGGTTTCATGCATTCTCCTTTATAAGCTCGCGCATATGCGCAACGAACACATCTTTTATTCTCTGCATTGCACCGTAATTCCTGTATTCTTTCCAAAGTTCTGTCTTTTCCGGGTCAAGGGAGAAGGGATAGGTGTCCTCAATAAGCTGCTCGTCATACTTCACGCCGTAGTTCTTTGCGGTCTGCCTGGCGCGCTTTGCGCCATCTTCAGCCATTTTTATAAGCGCGCGCTCAACGGCCCTGGCTCCGCTTTCGCCAAAGCTTTCCACAGCCGTTTCAAGCAGGTAATAATAAAGCTTTATGCAAAGCTTTTCAAACCCCGCCTTCGGCGATACCGCAACTGCCTCATACGGCGGCTGCACAAAGCCCGGGTCATATTCCGCAAAGCATACGCTCCTAAGCTCCCTTGGCAGGTTCTGCGCCCTTAAGGTAACGTTAAAGGCGCAGTATTCGTCACATTCCTGCGTAAGCGTCTTGCTCAGGTTGGTGTGGCCAACATCGTATGCGTAATGCTCATAGCACGCGGGATGAAATTCCTCGCAGTATATCCTGCCTATCTCCCTTTCGCCATATGCCTTCCATATGTCGGCCATAGGGCATACCAGCGTGTGCGATATCCTCTCCTCAGGGTTCAGCTCCTGAAGCTCTCTTCTGAAGCGCGGGTCCTTGGGCAGGCCGCTTCCTGCGGTAAAAAGGGTCTGCATGTTTACCTTATAGCCTTTTTCAATATGCTCCATGCGCGAATGTATGCCCCTGTCGCGTCCGTAGCGCCTTGTAGCCTCACGCACGGCCCTTTCCCCCTCTATGCCAAATTCGTCAAGTACTTCGCGACATATGAAGGAATAGAGCAGGGTGTAGTTGTCGCCAAGGTCCATTATGCACTGCTGAGCGTATGTATACATATTAAAATCATCTCCTTATATCTTACCGGTATTATCAATACTGCTTACTGCTTTGCCCTTTGCATTGCAGAAAACACAGTCCTCTGCATAAGCGCCTTTGCTTCGGCCCCATTGGGGAACAATGCCCACGCTTCATCGCCGCCGTCTATTCTAAGCGGAAAATTGAGCTTTATAAAAGCATCGTCAACGATGTTTAGCGTGTTCCTGGCCTGTACTTTGATGGAAGCGGACGCTTCGTTTGCCCATGCTTCAAGTCCTTTGCCCACGGCAAGCACGCCCTGAGCCGAAAATGCGCTTTCAGCCGCGGAATAAAGGCTGCAATATACGCTTATGGTAAGCTTGGCTATGGCCTCGTCAAAGCTCAGGGAAGGGACGGCTTTTTTATCTGCGGCCGCGCCGAATACCTCCTCCGCCCTTTCCTTTGACATGTTGGCCTGCCTGAAATACACCGAAAAGCGGCAAAAGCAATCCCTTGGGTCGGAAAGCTTTTTGGAAAGGTTCATCTGGCCCTTGTTTTCCGTATAAGCCTTGACTTTAGCAAGGTTATATTCTTCGCAGAATATCATGCCCGCCCTTTCGCCGCCGTGCCTTTTCCAATAATCCGCCAGCGGGCAGGTATAAATTTCAAACACCTGCCTGTCCTTTTCGTCAAATATAACGTTTGCGCGTATGCGCGGGTCTATCGCGATATCCGTGCCTAAACGATAAAGGTTGGATAAATCGGTGCATGCCTTGACCTGCGTCAGCTTTTTAAGCTGCTCCGCGCCGCTTGCTTCCCCCGCGGCCCTTACGGCGCTGCGTATTACGCCTTCGCCTTCATAGGCGCCGCAAAGGGCAAATATGCTCCTGCATATGTTGTGATACATTGCACAAAACGCGTCCTGCTTGTTTTGCAGCTTTATTTCGGGATATGTGTACATTGGTATTCCTCTCCTGATAGGTATTTGTTTTATGCCGCTTTGCAATTTGATATAGATCACAAGTTGATTATACCATGATATCGCATAAATGGCTTATTGGTATATAATTGGCGCAGTATAAATCCGCCATATAGCAAAGCAAAAGCAAAGGGCATACCGACAATGCGGTATGCCCCCTGCCTTTGCTTGGAGAGAACTGACAACTTAGCTGTTCAAAAGCTTATATAATTCTTCGTATGCTTCACCCCAGCGGCTGTTCGGCTTGTAGTGGAAAAGCATCTTGTCAAGCACATGGCAGCGCCCTTCCTTTACGGCGCTAAGGCCGGACCATATGGGGTTCGACTGCACATCGCGATACAGCGCGTCAAGCCCGGCCTGCGTATCGCTGCCCATCACAACGATAAATATATAGTATGGGTCCTCCGTGGCTATCTCTTCAAGGCTGAGCGTTTCAAGCAGGCCGTCGTGGCGCGAGGCTATGTTGTCAAGCCCAAAGGCTTTAAGCATAACGCCGGTATGCGTATCCTCATCGCCCTTCGCCTTTGCGCCCGTGCTGAAGGCACGTATGAAAAGCACGCTCCTGCCGCTGAAGGTATCGCCGGCCTTTTCAAGCGTCTCCTCTATGCTCTGCCGCACCTTGAGGCCGTTTTCATACAAAAGGTCGTCCCTGCCGGTTATCGAGCAAAACGAGGTCAAAAGCCCAAGATAATCCTCAAAAAACTCCTCTTTGAAAAGGCCGCATTTTATGCCCGCCTTATCAAGCGTGGAAACGAAGTCAACATGGGACGCGATGTCCGCGCTGGCTATTATAAAATCAGGCTCAAGCGAAAGTATAAGCTCCCAGTTCGGCTCCTTAACGGTGCCTATTATCTGCGTGGAGTCGCTTATAAGCTCGCCTTTCTGCTCCTTGGCGTCGCTCGTTACGCCTATTAGCGTGCCGCCGGCGCAGCGCCACACATCGCCAAGCGAGGCGGACACGGCCACCACCCTTTCCGGTATGGCATCGAACGTAAGCCCGCGGCCTGCGGCGTCGGTAACGGTGCAGGGCAGGCCGCCCGCGCTCGCCGGCGGTTCAGGCCCGGCAGGCGCAGGCTCCGATACAGCAGGCTCAGGCCCGGCTGAAAGCGCACAGCCCGCGGCAAAGCAGAGCGCGATAGCCAGGGCGATTGCGCCGCAAAGCTTCTTTAGCACTGTGCACCCCCGACGAGGTGGAGCTGAGCGTCAAGTATGGCCTGCTTCCTTTCAAGTATGTCGTCCTTGAGGAGCTGAGCCACAAAGCTGTCAAAGCCTATCCTGTCAACGGTAACGCCAAAGCGCTCGCCGGTAATGCCCTGTTCACGATATATCAGCAGAGCCTTTTCGATTATGCTCATCACCTCGTCCTCGGTGAATATCCTATCAATCGGGGTGCCGCGCCTTACGGATTTGCCCCACTTGCCGCCAAGGTATATGCGGTAGCCGCGCTTATCCTCCTCAATGGCGTCAAAGGGGCATTTGTCTATGCACTTGCCGCAGTTATTGCATATTTCCCTATCCAGCACAACGGCGCCGTCCTCGTGCTTTATGGCGTTTACGGGGCAGCTCTCCATCGGGATACATTTTTTGCAGGTGTTGCACATATCCTCGTCAAACGCGGGTACGGCCTGGCCTATTATGCCAAGGTCGTTAAGGTCCGGCTTAATACAGTTGTTGGGGCAGCCGCCCACGCCTATCTTGAACTTATGAGGCAGCTTTACGGTATGCCAGCCCTCGTAGAATACATGGTGTATCTTCTTGGCCAACGCCTGGGTGTCGTAAAGGCCGTGTATGCACACGGTACCCTTGCAGGCCACTACCGGGCGCACTACGGAGCCTGTACCGCCGGTAACGAGTCCGGCCTTGCCGATGAACTCGGTAAATGCCTCTATATCATCATATTTTACGCCCGGCAGCTCAACGGTGAGCCTTGTTGTGAAGGCGACCTCGCCATTGCCGAACTTTTCGGCAGCTTCGGCTATGGTGCGGGCCTGCTCATGCGTTATAACGCCGTTTACGGTTATTATGCGCGCGGAGAAGCCGCCGCCCTGTGAGTTGGCAAGAAAGCCGCGGCCTTTAACGGCCTTTTTTTCTGCATCGGTGGGAGTATACATTCCTGTTTACCTTCCTTGTTTTGAATTAAGTTGTATTTGATGCTTTATTCAAAAAGCTGTTCATTGAATACGGAGCCGCCTTCAAGCACATATGTATCCATATAGCCGAAGCGCCTCAGCCTGTTCTGCGCAAAATAAGCCTGCTTGCCCTTGTTGCATACAAGCACTATTTTATCGGCTTTGTCCAGGCCGTCTATAGGGCCGTTTATATCGGCAAAGTAATGATTGGGTATGTTCTTTTCCGCAGGAAGATTGCTCGTTTCGGTAACGCTTATCAGCTTTGCTTCGCCGGCAATGGCGCCGTAGCCCTGCGCGTCTATGCTGTCCATAGCGCCGCTTAGCTTGTTTATAAGCGCCGTAACGGCAACGGAAAACGGGTGTATTGCCGTTGAGAACGGCGGCGCATAGCAAAGGTCCATATTCTGCAGCTGATACACGTCCGCACCCAGCGATATCGCGGTAACGGCAACGTCTATCACCTTGTCAACGCAGCCCTTGCCTATAGCCTGGGCGCCTATGAGCGTGCCCGTCCTTTTGTCGCAGGTAAGCCTTATGCTCATCACTTCGCTGCCGGGGTAATAATGGGCCTTGTCGTCTGTGGCTATAACTACGCTTTCAGCATCAAAGCCGGCAGCTATGGCCGCGCTGTGGCAAAAGCCCGTTTTTGCCGCGTTCAATCCGGCAAGCTTTACAACGGCGGTGCCGAGCACGCCCGGGTATTCTTCCTCCTTGCCCGCAATGTTCATCGCCAGCAGCCTTGCTTCCATATTGGCGCTCGAGCCCATAGGCGACCACTGCACGCTGTGCGTCATGCGGTTGAACACATTCACGCAGTCTCCCGCGGCGTATACGTCCGGAGCGCTTGTGCGCATGTGCGCGTCAACGCTTATAAGGCCGCGCTTGTCCATGGCTATGCCGCTGTCCTTGAGGAAGGCCGTGCAGGGGCGTATGCCTGCGCAAAGCACCACCATGTCCGTCTTGAGCTTGCGCTTATCGGTCATTGCGCCTTCAACCTTTTCGTTTCCATTTATCGCTACGAGCCTGGTATCGGTAAGCACGCCTATTCCGGCTTCGAGCAGCTTTGCTTGGGCATACTCGGCAAAGTCCGCGTCAAATCCCGGCAGTATATGCGGGGCCATCTCAACTATCATTGGCCTTATACCGGCGGAAAGCAGATTTTCCGCCAGCTCAAGCCCTATAAAGCCTCCGCCGACTATCAACGCCCTTTTGGCCTGCTTTGCGGCCTCGCGTATAGCGTCGCCATCGCCTGGTGTGCGCATGGTGAACACGTTTTTCAATCCGGCCCCCTCTATAGGCGGCACTATGGATTCGGCTCCGGCGGCTATTATAAGCTTGTCATATCTGATAAGCTCCGTATCGCCGTTTTCATTCGTCGCGGTCACGGTATGGCCCTGCGTGTCGACAGCCGTAGCCTCAACGCCGCAGCGCACGTTTACGCCGGTCAGTCTGGCGAACTTTTCAGGGCTGTTCACAACAAGCTCTTCCCTTGTTTTTATGCTTCCGCCAACGTAGTATGGCAGCCCGCAGCCGGCAAAGGACACATAGTCGCTTTTTGTTATAAGCGTTATGCTGCAATCGTTGCCCAGCTCCCTTTTCAGCTTTGCTGCGGCCTTTGTGCCTGCCGCGACCCCACCGATTACGAGAATGTTCATGGCTGTCCCCTTTCCTGCTCCCGTATTGCTCTTGTTTTGATGTTTTTGCCTGATTCGGGGCGCTTTTGCCCCAAATTTGAATTTTTATACCTTGATTGTGATTATAGCACTTGATTATACATTCGTAAAATACTATAATTTTAATGAAATACATTACAATAAACTAATGGGGGCGCGCATGACGAACAGGCACATAAGGATATTCGTTAAAACGGCGGAGCTTAGGAGCATGAGCGAGGCCGCAAAGGCCATGTATATATCGCAATCCTCGGTAAGCCAGGCGATAAGCGAGATAGAGAAGGAGTACGGCGTTAAGCTTTTTGAAAGGCTGTCAAAGGGCGTATATCTCACGCAGGCTGGGGAGCAGCTTATGGAATACGCAGTAAGGCTGATATCGCTCCAGCAGCAGATGGAAAGCTATCTCTCCACAGCCAACAGCGAGCAGTTCATAAGGCTCGGCGCCACAATAACCGTGGGCGCGTATTCGATAAGCCCCATAGTAAAAAGGCTGAAGCAGGATTTTGAGCATATTCGGGCGGAGGTGCATGTGGCGAACACGCACCTGCTTGAGCAGATGCTTATAGAAAACAAGCTCGACGCGGCGCTGGTGGAGGGCAGAATAAACAGCAAATACCTGATAAGCAGCCATGCGGTAAGGGATAAGCTTGTGCTTATATGCGGAAGGGAGCATGGCTTTTACGGCAGGAAGAGCGTAAGGTGTGAGGAGCTTAAAAACGCCGACTTTATTTTGAGGGAGGAGGGCAGCGGCACAAGGGCCCAGCTTGAAAACGCATTGAGGCAGGAGCATATACCATACAACATAGCATGGACGTCGTTTACGTCAGACGCCATACTTTCCGCCGTTGCCGACGGCCACGGCATAAGCGTTATATCCGAAAGGCTGGTGAAGGGCTATGTTGACAAGGCCATGCTTTGGAGCATGGATATAGAGGGCATGGAGCTTGGAAGGTATTTTGACATAGTATATCACAAGGATAAATACATAACGCCGGCGCTGAGGCGCTTTGCAGAGCTTTGCATGGAATACGGCAGGGAGGACGCCACGAGCCATGCCGAATAACAGAGGGAATAAGCATACCGGCTGCCTGTATATGCTGCTTATACTCGCGCTTATGGCTATGTGCATAGTATCGCTTAGCGTAGGCGCGGCGGCTATGCCCATAAAAAGCATATTCGAAGCCGTAAGCAGGCGCGAAGGCACAAACTGGTCAATAATCGCATATATACGCGTGCCGCGCATGATAGGCTCCCTGCTTGCCGGCGCGGGGCTTGCGGCATCAGGCTGCATAATACAATCCGTGATGAACAACCCGATGGCGGGGCCTGGCATAATAGGCGTTAACGCGGGTGCGAGCTTTGCCACGCTGGCATGCATGGCGCTGTTTCCGCATGTCAGCGCGCTGCTGCCATCGGCCGCGTTCATGGGCGCGGTATGCTGCACGCTGTTCATATACGCCGTAGCGGGGATAATGGGCGCATCCAAGATGAAGCTGATACTTGTGGGCGTTGCAGTAAGCAGCATGCTCTCTGCGGCGTCAAGCCTTATTAAGGAGCTTTTTCCTGATATAATAACGGCAGCAAACACGTTCAGCGTAGGCAGCCTTTCGGGAGTAAACTACGATGTGCTTATTCCGGCGGCATTGTACATATTGCCGTGCATAGCGCTGAGCGTGCTGCTTGGCCGGAACATGGACGTGCTCAGCCTTGGCGAGGAAACGGCGAACAGCATTGGCCTTAACGTGCAGGCGACAAGGTTCGCGCTGCTCGTTACAGCCGCGATGCTTGCAGGGGCCGCGGTCAGCTTTGCGGGGCTTATAGGCTTTGTGGGCCTTATCGTGCCGCACATGGCAAAGGCCGTGTTCGGCTCCGGCGCAAGGAGGGCCGTGCTCGGCTCGGCGCTTATAGGCGCGCTGCTCGTGCTCGTGTGCGATACGCTGGGCAGGGTGCTTTTCAGCCCCTATGAGCTTAGCGCGGGCATACTTATCTCGCTTATAGGCGGGCCGTATTTCTTATATATGCTCATGAAGAACTCAAGGGGAAAAGCAAATGCCTGAAAGCATAATATCAATTAGAGACCTGACGCTTGGCTACTATGGCTCGAGCGTGCTTGAAAGCATAAGCCTTGATATACGCGCAGGCGAAAAGCTGTGCATCGTGGGTCTTAACGGCAGCGGGAAATCAACGCTTATAAAGGCGCTTGACCGCTGCATTAAGCCAACGGGCGGAGGGCTGTATCTTAAGCAAAAGGAGTACGCCCGGTATTCAAAAAAGGAGTTTGCAAGGCTCGTTTCATATGTGCCGCAGCTGAGGCCCACGCCGAGCATAAGCGTGAAGGCGCTTGTGGAGCACGGCCGCTATCCGTATGTTGGTTTCGGAAGAAAGCTCAGCGCGCGCGACAGGAGCATGGTTGAAGAAGCCATAGCCTTTACCGGTCTTGGCGGCTGCGAAAACAGGCTTATAGAGACCCTTTCCGGCGGCGAAAGGCAGCGTGCATATCTTGCCATGGCCATAGCGCAGGATACGGAGGTGATGCTGCTTGACGAGCCCGCATCGTCAATGGATATAAGCAGCCGGCTCAGCATGCTGGAGCTTTTAAGCTCCATAAACAGCAAAAAGGGCGCCGCCATAGTTATGATAATGCATGAGCTTGCCGACGCGCTCACCTTTGCGGACAGGATATGCCTTATACACAACAAGGGCATATCCGCCTGCCGTAAGCCCGACGAGCTGCTAAGCTCCGGCCTGCTTGAAGACGTGTTCGGCGTGAAGATACACGATGTGGATAACGGCAGGGCGTATTGGTTTGAGCGGATAAGGTAAGGATATCACGCAGCGCTTGTTAAAGCCGGCGGGCTTATCAAAAGGAATGAAATAAGTGTGCGGAGTAAACAAACTGTGAACAGCGGTGTTTTCGCCTTGCCCCGGGGGGATAAATCGCTCATACTAAAGCTGAACACTACATTCGCAGAAGGAGGACCGTACACATGGAAAAGCTTAATTCACCCCGTATCGACAGCTCCTTGCGCCACAATATACTGCGCATGCCCAGGGAGGTTTATTCGGCAAGCGGCATAGTTATAAACGGCAGGCGCATAAAGAGCTTCGTATTCACTACGGACCTTGCCATAATCCGCAACTGTGATGCCGATGCGGTGCTGGCCGTATACCCGTTCACTCCGCAGCAATGTATAAGCGACGCTATAATTAAAGCCTCCTACATACCCGTATTCTGCGGCGTAGGCGGCGGCACGACAAAGGGCCCCAGAACCGTAAGCCTTGCAAAGGACGTGGAAAGCCAGGGCGCGATGGGCGTGGTGCTTAACGCCCCGATTTCTAACCCCAACCTGACGGAAGTGGCAAAGGCTGTGGATATACCCGTCATAATCACAGTGACGCGCGAGGATACGGACATTCAGGCGCGTATAGACGCCGGAGCCTCCATAATAAACGTAGCCTGCGCGCAGAAGACTCCGGAGCTTGTGCGAAAATTTCGCGCCCAGTTTCCGGCGCTGCCCATAATAGCTTCTGGCGGGGGCACGCCGGAAAGCATCATGGCCACGGTGAGCGCCGGCGCAAACGCCATAACCTACACCCCTCCCTCCACGCAGGAGCTGTTCAAAAGCATAATGGATAAGCACCGCACTACCCTGCAGGTCACCCTGTAAGGCAGCGCGGCGAAAGGAACGGCATGAAAATCTTCAGGTTTTCGCACCTTGCGGGTTTTTCCGCCCGGGAGCTTGAGCGAGAGGCAAAACCCGTGAAAACTTGAAAAAGCGGCGCTCAGCCACTTTTTTGACACTCTCAAAGCGGCTTGCAGCCGCTTTTTTCATGCCCTTTTACATCAGTACCGGCCTTGCGCGCCTTTTGCCGGCCCTCGCGCAGCCTAAACATAGGCGTAGCGCAAGCGGAAAATATGTTATATAATATATGCGTGTGCTAAACGTGAAAAACTTAAAATACAGCTATACCTAATTTTGGAGTTTTGGGAGGATATTATGGGCGTACAAAAGGAATTCGGCTTTACCCTTGGCAGAATGGCAAAGGGACGGCGCAACCTTATAACCGATGTTCCGGGCGTAAAGGTGGGCCAGGTAAGCATACACGATGGCGAGATACATACGGGCGTTACCGCGATATTGCCGCACACCGGCGATATATTCCACGATAAATGCCCCGCGGCGAGCCACGTTATAAACGGCTTTGGCAAGAGCACGGGCCTTGTTCAGGTAGACGAGCTTGGCACGATAGAGACGCCGCTTATCCTGACCAACACGCTTTCCGTAGGGACCGCATCCACCGCGCTGGTGCGCTACATGCTTGAAAGGAACGCCGACATAGGCGTGGACACGGGCACGGTGAACCCTATGGTATTTGAATGTAACGACGGTTATCTTAACGATATACGCGGCCTTCACGTCAAGCAGGAGCATGTGCTTGAGGCGCTTGCCGCCGCCTCTGACGAATTTGAGGAGGGCGCCACGGGCGCGGGCTGCGGCATGTGCTGCTATTCATTAAAGGGCGGCATAGGCTCGGCAAGCCGCACGTTTGAGCTTTACGGCAGCACATACACCGTAGGCTCGCTGCTGCTGACCAACTTTGGCTCGCTAAGGGATCTTACCATAGGCGGCGACAGGGTCGGCGAAAAGCTCTGGGCAGAAAAAGAGGCCGAGGAAAAGGAGAAGGGCAGCGTAATAATAATAATAGCCACCGACGCCCCCTTGAGCGCAAGGCAGCTTAAAAGGGTGGCAAGAAGGGCGCAATCCGGCATAGCGAGGACCGGCAGCATAAGCGGCAACGGCTCGGGCGAAATAGCGCTTGCCTTCACCACGGCGAACAGGATACCGCATTATTCAATAGATAAGCCCATATGCATACAGACAATGTATGAGGAGGATATGGACCTTATGTTCAGGGCGGCCATAGAGTGCGTTGAGGAAAGCGTTATAAGCAGCCTTACCCACGCCGTGCGCACAGAGGGCTTCCGCGGCCATGTCAAGGAGAGCCTTGCGGACCTGATGAGATAAAATACCAAGGTATTAAGCCCCATATTATCATTGCGAAAGCAAGGGAATCAGTATACAATATCAGTTGATAATTTGTTGTAAACTTTGCTGCCCGCTAACCAGCACGCATGCTGGCGAGAGGCAAGACCCGAAGGAACCCAAAAGTGGCCTTATGCCGCTTTTTCGGCAGCTTATTCCGCCCCAAATAGCGGGGATATGGCCATAATCAAGGCGCATAGCCGCCAAATCCATCTTAATTTTAAGGAGAGCCCAATGAACAAAAAAGCGATTGTCATTTCACCCCGCGCCCTTTATGTATGCGCGCCCGCCTTTGATGCGGAGGCTGACGACGAGGGCTGGTACGGCCACATAGTTACCTGCACACAGAAGCTTGACGGCGGCTGGTATAAGATAATCACCCCCTACCGCTACGAAACATACGCCCACAAGGACGATCTGCTCTTCGACGCCAAGGAGGTAAAAAGGGCCGAAAGCGAGGACACGAAGCTCATGCGCGTGTGGGCGCTTGCGGGGGACGTGCATACCGAGGGCAAGCACAACGGCAACGTTATACTTACGCTTTACAGGGGCGCAATAGTTGAAAGGATAGACGATGAAAACGCGCCCAACGGCTGGACCCACGTCCGCCTTTACGGCGGGGCGGAGGGCTTTATGCGCTCCACACAGCTCGGCGCATATTATTCAAAGCCGGCCCTGGGCGAGGAGGAGCTAAGGAACGCCGTATGCAGCCTTGCCAGGCAGTACCTTGGCACGCAGTACCGCTGGGGCGGCAAGACCCCGCTCGGCATAGATTGCTCCGGCCTTGTGGGCAGCTGCTATCTTATGTACGGCGTGGATATGTACAGGAACGCCGATATAGTGGAAGGCTTCTGCGTGCATGAAATAGAGCGCAAGGACATAAAGAAGGGCGACATGCTCTTCTTCAAGGGCCATGTGGCCATGTATTTAGGCGAGGGCCGCTATATACACTCGACAAGCAAGGCAGGAAGCGACGGCGTGGTGATAAACAGCCTTTCCCCCTGCGACCCTGATTACAGGGAGGACCTTGCAAACGGCGTTATAGCCGTAGGCAGCGTGTTTTAAGGAGCTATGATGAACCCAAACGACGATATACGCTATCTGAGCATCGGCCTGCCGGAGGATATTGCAATGCTTAAGGCCGCCGGCGAGCTTGACGAGGCGATAAGGCTTATAGACCTGCGGTTGAACGACCCCAGGACCACGGCTCCGCTTGCCGCGTGTATGCGCGTTGAGAAGGAGATAATCAAACGCCTCCCTGAAAACTATCCTTATACCCTTGAAACGGCGCTTGCGCGCATACGCAGGGATATCCCCGACTTTACCGAGGAGGAGTTCCACAAGCTTGAGGATATAAACAGGATAGGCTGGATATTCGTGAATCATCAGCGCAGGTATTTCAGGAGCTTCCATTCCACCCTGCTCAAGACAGATCCGGAATATGCAAGGCGCGCCCATGTGAGCGATACCGGAACCTCTCAGGGAGAGGACAAGCCCTCTGAGGCTGTAAGCACGCTGGACAGGTCTATGAACATAATGAAGGAGCGCGGCAGCTTCGGCGTACACATAAGGATGCGCGCTTCCATAAGGATAGATGACAAGGGCTTCAAAAAAGGCAAGCTGGTAAGAGCTTACCTGCCCATACCCGCGCGCTGCATACAGCAGGGGAACATACGGCTTTTGAGCTTTTCGCACGAGCCGAAGCACATATGCGGCGAGGATGCGCCCATAAGGACCGTGTATTTTGAGGAAAAGCTTGATAAGAACGAGGAATTCTTTGTTGAGTACGAATATGACAGCATTGCCCCTTATCATGATACCGCAAAGCTGACGCCTGACAGGATTCAGCCTTCATCATTCAATACCGCTCAGCAGGAGCCGCATATAGCGTTTACCCCGTATATACGCGAGCTTGCGGCAGAGCTTGGCAGGGGCTGCGCCAACAACCTTGAAAAGGCGCGCGCCTTCTATGATTTTGTTACGACAAGGGTGATGTATTCATACATGCCGGATTACTTCTGCCTTGAGAACATTGCGCAAAGCTGCGCAAGGAATTTTAAGGGAGATTGCGGTGTTCAGGCGCTGCTGTTCATAACGCTGTGCAGGGCGGCCTCGATACCGGCAAGGTGGCAAAGCGGGCTTTACGCCGCGCCGCAGGATGTTGGGCATCACGACTGGACGCAGTTCTACATTGCCCCCTACGGATGGCTGTTTGCGGACCCCTCCTTCGGCGGCAGCGCGTACAGGGCAAAGAACTATCCGCGCTGGAACCACTATTTCGGCAACCTTGATCCATACAGAATGGTCGCCAACAGCGAATTTCAGCACAGCTTTGAGCCACCCATGAAGCATTGGAGGTACGACCCCTACGATAACCAGGGCGGCGAGATAGAGTATTTTGATGAGCCGATACCCTCGCGCTTGATCACCACCGGTGCGAAAATGCTTGAAATAAAAGAGCTTTGATGCACATTGACACTTAAACAAAACGGAGGAAAACATCACATGACGGAGAAGAAGCTGCCTTTTAACAAGGCGCAGATGGAGAAGATAATAGAAAAGTATCCTACTCCATTCCATATATATGACGAAAAGGACATCCGCTCCCGAATAAGGGCGCTTAGAAAAGCCTTCAGCTGGAACGAGGGCTACAAGGAATACTACGCCGTTAAGGCATGCCCCAACCCCATAATAATGAGCATACTGCGCGATGAAGGCTGCGGCATGGATTGCTCAAGCTATGCGGAGCTTATGCTCAGCGAGGCCATCGGCGTTACCGGCAGCGGCATAATGTTTTCCTCAAACGATACGCCCGCCAAGGACTTTGAGTACGCCCGCAGGCTAAACGCCACCATTAACCTTGACGACATAACGCTTATAGATTTTCTTAAGGAGCATGGCGGCATACCGGATACCATATCCTGCCGCTTCAATCCTGGCGGCGAGTTCCGCATAGGCACGGCCATAATGGGCAACCCGGCGGACGCCAAGTACGGCTTTACAAGGCAGCAGCTTACAGAGGGCTTCAAAAAGCTGAAGGCGCTTGGCGTGAAGCATTTCGGCCTGCACTCGTTCCTCTCCTCCTGCAACACGGACAATATGTATTATCCAATCCTTGCCAAGCTGCTTTTCGGCGTGGCCAGGGAGCTGCACGACGAGCTTGACGTTGATATTGCCTTCATCAACCTTTCCGGCGGCATAGGCATACCCTACAGGCCGGAGGACAGCGCAACGGATATAGCCTTTGTAGGCGCGAAGGTACACGAGGTATATGACGAGGTATTTGCCGGCTCCGGCATGAAGCCCAGGATATTCACCGAGCTTGGCCGCTACATGACCGGACCCGCCGGCTATCTTGTCACCAGGGCAATACATCACAAGGATACCTACAAGCACTTTATAGGCACGGACGCCTGCGCGGCCAACCTTTTGAGGCCCGCCATGTACGGCGCTTACCATCACGTTACCGTGCTTGGCAAGGAAAACGCGCCCTGCGACCATCTTTATGACATAACCGGCTCCCTTTGCGAAAGCAACGACAGGTTCGCCATAGACAGGATGCTGCCCGAAATAGACGAAGGCGACATACTTGTTATACACGATACCGGCGCGCACGGCTTCTCCATGGGCTATAACTACAACGGCAAGCTCAGGAGCGCGGAGGTGCTGCTGAAGGAGGACGGCTCGACCGAGCTTATACGCCGCGCCGAGACAAACAGGGACTATTTTGCCACGTTTGATTTTCTCAACATACCAAGGCTAAAGGAGGAATTATGATTAGCATTAAAAAGCTGAATCTGGGCCAGTTCCCGACCCCAATGTACAGGCTTGACAACATGAGCCGCACGCTTGGCCGCAGCATATATATAAAAAGGGACGATATGACGGGCGTGAGCACCGGCGGCAACAAGGTAAGGAAGCTTGAATACCTGCTTTACGACGCAAAGGAGAAAGGCGCGGACGTCGTTTTGACCGCGGGCGGCGCGCAATCCAACCATGCCATGCTTACAGCGGCATGCTGCAACAGGATAGGCTTAAAGTCCATACTTGTGCTTAAAAAGCGCGGCGTGCAGGGCCGGGTAGGCAATCTGCTGTTAAACGAGCTGCTCGGCGCGGACGTGCGCTTTGTTGACAGCGACAGCTACGACGACGTATATGCCGAAATGGACAGGATCGCCGATGAGCTTAAAAAGCAGGGCCATACGCCCTACCTTGTGCCCGTGGGCGGCAGCGTGCCGCTGGGCACGCTCGGCTATGTCGACTGCGCAAAGGAGATATTTTCGGAAGCGCTTGAGCTTGGCATAAGGATAGACCGCATAATATCCACCGCCGGAAGCGGCGGGACGCTTGCAGGCCTTCTGCTCGGCGCAATGCTGTATGGCGACGGCTGCAAGGTTACAGGCATAGCCGTGTGCGACGATCCTTTTGAGGAAATAACGGCGGAGCTTGTGAACGGCGCTGCCGCGCTTATGGGCGAAAAAGCGCATATCGAGCCAAAGGACGTTGACATACTGCGCTACTACGGCGCCGGCTACGCCCAGCCCTCCAGGGAGGGGCTTGAGGCTATCACCCTTATGGCGCATGAGGAGGGGCTTATACTCGACCCCGTATACACCGGCAAGGCGTTTGCAGGACTTATGCACCTTATCAAAACAAACGCCATCAAGCCTGACGAGACCGTGCTGTTCCTACACAGCGGCGGAACGGCGTCCCTCTTTGCCGTGGACCCCAAGGACGTAAAATAAAATATAAGATCATGAAAAAGACTATTGGCATAATAGGCGGAATGGGCCCCATGGCCACCGCCGACCTTTTTGAAAAGATAACCCACCTTACCAATGCCATCAAGGATGCTAACCACATCCATGTGATAATCGACTCCGATACCGGCATACCGGACCGCACGGCCGCGATACTCGGCCTTGGCCCCGACCCGACGAGCGAGCTTATCTTGGCGGCAAAAAGGCTTGAAAACGCCGGTGCGGACATTTTGCTTATGCCGTGCAACACGGCGCACTATTTCTACCCTGCCGTTCAGGCGGCGACAAAATGCCCCATACTGCACATGCTCAGGCTAACAGCCGAGGAAATAAAGAGCAGGGGCAACATAAAAGTCGTCCTGCTTGCAACCGACGGAACGATAAAGACCGGCATATATTCAAAGCTGTTTGACGAAAACGGCATAGACTATATGCTGCCCAACGCCAGCGAACAGCGCCTTGTCATGAGCCTTATATACGATGGCGTAAAGGCGGATAACGAGGATTACTATGACGTTGAGCCCATTAAAAAAGCGCTTGAGGACATGCGCGGCAGGGGCGCGGACGCATTCGTGCTCGGCTGCACGGAGCTGCCCATCGCGTTTGAAGATTATGAGCTCGACTTCCCTACGGTAGACCCGACAAAGGTGCTTGCCAAAAACGCGGTAATAGCCGCAGGCTACGAGCTTAGGCCCGGCAAATAAGCCAATTCGCCAGCATAGAGTAAAGGGAGGGCAATGCCAGCCCTTTGCTAAGAGAATGTCAAAAAAGCGGCTGAACGCCGCTTTTTCAAGTTTTCACGGGCTTTCATCCCTTCTGACGTGCATGCCGTCAGAGCCGGAATAAAGCTTAAGGGGCAGCCGCCCCTTAACAACCCCATGGTTTATCGACAGCCTGGCTTATTTGTTTTTATGCTTAAGCACCCGCATGCTCATATAGAGCAGGAATTCTTTCGGGGTCGGTTTATGCCCGAAAGCGGCCCATTCCGCCCGTATTTTAGGGTCAGGGTTACCATATGCTTCATCGATCACCTGCTGCATGTTGTTCAACACGTCTTTTTTGCTTATGCACCATTCTTTAGCTATGCGGCTGATTATCCCGTCAAAATTCATATGCTTCCCTCCTCTTCTGTCAAATATTACAATACTTTAGTATTTAATATCTGTCAATAATCACTTGTACAATAGTACCATCAGCTGACAAGGGGACGCCATATGCTTGGTTCAAGAATAAGGGAGCTTAGGGAGGCAAGGCATCTATCGCAAACAGACCTTGCAAAGGAATTTAATATATCCAAGCAAAGCATATCCAATTGGGAGAATCTTAACGTTATGCCCTCCGTTGAGATGCTTGTTAAGCTTGCAAGCTACTTTTCAGTAAGCACGGATTATCTGCTCGGCTTAGACGACAGGCAGATAATAGACGTTACCGGCCTTGACGAAAACAGCGCCTCCCACATACGCATGCTTGTGGACGATCTTTTAAGCCGCGGCAAATAGCGCGTATTTTATACGCGCAAAAAAGCGGCTGAACGCCGCTTTTTTTGAGTTTTGCCACCGGGCTCATTTAATCTTAAGCGTTCTCAGGCAGGCCTTTTGGCTGTCCGTTATGCGGCGGCTCTCAATGGCCTTTTGTATGGCCTTGTTGTGCGTCCACACGTCAAGCGCGCCTGCTTCGATATACGGCAGCGTTGCATCATATTGCTTTGCAAGCGCGGTAGCAAACAGCCATGCCTGCATCATTTTTATATAATACTCCTCGCTCCTTAGGCTAAGCGCAAGCTCAAGCACTTCCTTTGAAAACGCATCGCCGAGATAATGGCTCATGAGCATGTTCAGCCCAAAGCGGACCATATATGTATGCTCTGACGCTATCCATTGCTTTATCTTCGGCATAAGGCTCTGCGGGCGCTTTTTGAAAAGCTTTGGCGACATCAGGTCGCACACGGCCCAGTTGTCAACATATGGAAGAAAAACGTCAAGCGCGCCGTAAAGCTCCGCTTCGTCCTTTAGCCGCTCTATCAAAAAGGCGTGCAGGCAGTTTTCCTCCTGATAGTAATGAGGAAGCGCAGCCGCAAACGCCTGCGCCTCATCCGTGCCCGAAAGCTCCTTTGCAAGCTGCCTTAGCTGCGGCGTGCGCACGCCAATAAAGCGCTCCTTTGCTATATTCGGAACAAGCGAAGCGCTGAAGGCGGCATATTTATCGTCCTTCAGCGCAAAAAGCCTGTTGATTATGCTTTGTGTTGCTGTCATTTTTGCTTAAAGCATGCTTTTGAGCATCTCTTGCGGCATTGCGGCGCGCACGGTGAACAGCGGGTTCACCATCTGGCACAGCGCAACGTCGCACACCATGCTCATCAGTATGCCTGCGTCAGCCTCGTCCTGCCCGCAGCGCCTTAGCAGGCGGTACATCGATGTAAGCGCCTTTTCGGCGGCGCCCTCCATGGTTTCGCCGGAGGCTATGCACATGGCCTCCCCCTTATCTATAAGCAGCGGCTGCTCAAGCTGCATGTTCTTTATCACGCTTACCTTTACCGTGACCTCGCCGCTGACCTCAAGGCCGTAGCCGAACACCTCCCCGTCGCCCATAAGCGCATGAAGATCGCCCATCGCAAGCAGCGCGCCCTCCGCCGCCACGGGGAAGTATATGCTCGCGCCCTCGCGTATCCTGCGGCAGTCCATGTTGCCGCCGTGCGCGCCCGGGGTAACGGTAAGCACGCCCTCCCCCGCAGGAGCCACGCCTATAACGCCTATCATGTTGTTCACGGGTATTCTGTGGCCGCAGGCCTCTACAAAGCCATCCTTTATATCATAAACATGCATGCTGTGGTCGCTGCCCTGTATGCTCTTAAAAGCGAACTCGCCAAACGAGGTGCCCATCGCGCCCCAATCGCGCGTCTCTATCTTTATTATATCCACCTTAAGCGCATCGCCCGGCATCGCGCCCTCTATGAACAGGGGGCCTGTGGCGGGATTGTGCATGCGCTCTATGTTCAGCCTTTCGCCCTGGCGGGTGACGGAGCAGTCGTAGCAATCCAGCGTTTCAAACACCACGGTATCGCCATCGCTGCACCTGGCCGAGGGCGTATTTGTTGAAACCATTATGTCTATCTTTTTGTCGCTTGTGAGCCTGAGCATAGTATAACCTCGATTCATATTGATCTGTTTTAATTATAGCCGTTTTTGCAGGCGGTTTCAATACCGTCGGTCGGTTGACAGGCTCAGTATAATAGCTGCGCAAAAAGCTAAAGCTATCGCTCTTTTCATTCCGTTTTACCCCGTCAATAACCCTTTTGCAAATCTATTATGCTGCCGTCCACCGCGTTTATGGTTAAAAACGTGCCCGTTTCGGTATAGGTATAGGTGCTGCCGTCCCTCCAGTTCAACGTTTGCTCCAGCGTGCCCGAAAAGCTCCATGCCGGCACCAGCAGCCCGCTGTCAAAATAATCCCTCTGCGCTATGCGCTGAAGGCTCAGCTCAACGCGGTCTATGTTCAGCTTTAGGCTTTCAACGTATTCGGATTCCTTCGCCCTGGCTTCATATATCACGCCGAGCATCTTTTCCGCCACGCCCTCTATCTCGCTGAAGGGCAAAAGCGTTGAATCGTCGCTTATTATTCCGTCTATGCTCATGGGCGCGCTCCATTCCAAAGAGCATATGCCGTCCTCGCCGACTATGATAGAGAAGGACTCATAGAACCACATCGGAGCCATCCATTCCTCTTTTTCATCGTTCTGCGGGCTGCTCGCGCCTACGTTCAGCGCATAAGCTATGCTTGCGCCGTTAAGCGTGCGGGCGCACATGATTTGGTATGCGTAGGCGGTCAGCGGTATATCGCGGTATTCGTCCTTATAGCCGTTCCATACAAGGTAGATATCCTTTGCCTTGAAGGTATCGTCAAGGCCGAGTTGCGTCAAAAGAGCCTCCGTCTGCGCCGCCGCGCCGTCCGGGGTCACGCTCAAAAACGCCTTCGCCTTATCCGGTATGGGAGCCGTGCGCTCTATATGCTCAAACCGCCCGTCCGAGCCGAAGCGGCAGTCCTCTCCCCTTTTAGATCTGTCATAGAAGTACATGCTTGCATTGCGGAGCACGTTTATGCCCACGCCGCCGGTGTTGTTGCCCTTGCTGTCAAAGGTGTCCCAATAATACGCCTTGTCGTTGTTGTAATCGTTTTGAGCATGGAAGAGCACGTTGCCGTCCTCGCTCTTAAGGTCCACACCGTACCAGTTGAGGTAGCCCATATTGTTCCCGAGCTGGAGGCTCTGCTTTTTCAGCGTGCTGTCGCCCATTGTCTGCTCCACCTTTTCGGGAGCCTTTTTGTATTCCTCCTCAAGCTTCTCAAGCTCCTCCCGCGCCTCCTCCGGCGTGACAAGGCTGCCTTCGAGCAAACCGTCCGCAATCTGCTGGTAATATAGTATGGATTTCTGTATATCCGCCTTTGTCAGCACGTTCGTCACGTTTATCATAGGCGTATCGCCCACAAGCGCGTCATAAAACGCCGTGACCGTATCCTGCCCGAACTGGGCCGGACTCACGCGCGCAAGCGGCAGCTCCCGCTCAGGCACGGTTACAGGCGCGTCTATGCTTATGCTTAGCCTGCCTTCAGCGCCGGTGATAGCCAGCTTCATTTGCTGCGGTATGGCGTATCTTTCGCTTAAGCTCGTTTCTGGCCTTGCTTCCAAATCAGCCTCGGGCGCCGCCTGCGCCTTTTCAAGCATCTGCTCCATGTCCTTCTGTATCACCACGGGCTTTTCCGGCGTGGGCTGGCAGGCGCACAAAAGCAGCAGCACAAAGCATGTCAGCATACACATAAGCTTTTTCATTTCGACTATCCCCCTAACGCGCTGGTTTGCTTTTCCAAGCTATATAAACATTATAGAAAATCGTTGTAAACAAAACATCATCGATTTATTATCAAAATGTAAACGTTGCATTTTTATTCCGCAGCCCCGGGCAGGGCCCCACCGGCCGCCAAGCTTGTGTTGACATAAGAAAAACAAAGGAATAAACTGTACCTTGTCAGAGCGAAAAGCTCAATTTTTCGGAGGCGTGATATGAACGAACTTCTTTCCCCTACCGCCCGCACATGGGCGGAAATAGACATGGCTAATTTGAAGCACAATTATGAGATAGCCCGCAATACCGGCAAAAAGGTAATGTGCGTTATAAAGGCTGACGCGTACGGTCACGGCGCTCTGCGCTGCGGCAAATACCTTGAAAAAGCAGGCGCGGACGCGTTTGCCGTCGCTTGCTTGAGCGAGGCGCTGCAGCTTCGTCAGGGCGGCATAACAAAGACCATACTTATACTCGGCTACACCTCTGCCGAATATGCCAGGGTGCTTGCCGATTTTGACATCACCCAGACCCTTGTTGACGAAAGCCACGCGCTTGAGCTGGACAAGGCCGCAAGGGAGGCCAACGTTACGGTAAAGGGCCACATAAAGCTCGATACCGGCATGAGCAGGGCCGGCCTGTTCGCACAGGGGCGCGAGGCCGCCATGCAGGCCGCCATGGCTGCCGAAAGGATGAGCAGGCTCAGCCACGTTAAGGTAACCGGCATGTACACCCACTTCTCCGTTGCGGATACGCCGTCGCAGGACGAATACACCGCATGGCAGCTCGATAACTACAAAACCGTTATGGACTACCTGACAAGCAGGGGCTTAAGGCCCGAGACCTGCCACACCAGCAACAGCGCCGCCATACTCTATCACCCCGAAACGCAGATAGACATGGTGCGCGAAGGCGTTATGCTCTACGGCATGTATCCGGACAGCATGCCGCAGTACGGCCCGCTCAAGCCCGTGATGGCGCTGAAGACCCGCGTATCGCAGGTGCGCGATTTTCCCGCCGGTACTACCGTGAGCTATGGCCGCACCTTCAAGGGGAACGAGCCGTTCACAACCGCCGTAACGCTGGCCGGCTATGCGGACGGTTATCCGAGGCGGCTTTCAAACAACACCACCGTCACCATAAACGGCGAGCGCTATCCGCAGGCGGGGCGCATATGCATGGATATGTGCATGGCGCTTGTTGACGGGGCCAAGGTAAAGCGCGGCGACACAGTTACCCTTATAGGCGGCGACTCCATATCATGGGAGGAAGCGTCACAGAAGGTAGGCACGATAAATTACGAGCTGACCTGCCTTGTTACCAACCGCGTGCCGAGGGTATATATAAACGAGGATTGAAGCGCGACCGTTTGTGACAGGCATATGATTTGAAAGGAGCGACCGCAATGTGGCTTTTATGGATAATACTTGGATTGGCCCTATCTGCGGCCGCATTTATATTTATAGTCAGCTGGCACCTTGTAAGCCTGGTTATAACGCCCAAAAGAACGTCCATTGAAGATATAGAAAAGCAGGAGATCGAGCGCGGCAACCTTAAAGAGGGCGAGCTTAAAACGCTTGTGCCAAGCGAGGAGGGCTGCATCACGGCCAATGACGGCGTGAGGATAGATTACTGCTGGTACCGCGCTGCTGGGCCGACAAACAGGGTATGCGTATGCGCGCACGGCTTCTGGGTAAGGAGAGAGGTAGAGCTTAAATACGCGCGCATATACAATCAGCGCGGCTATGACGTGCTGCTTTTTCATCAAAGGAACAGCGGCACCTCGGAGGGTAGGCTATGCACCATGGGCTACCTTGAGCGCTACGACCTTAAGGCGCTTGTCGAGCTTGCAAGGAAGGACAAGGGGTATCCCGAAAAAAGCTGCATAGTAGGCGTGCAGGGCGATTCGCTCGGCGGCGCTACGGTGCTGCTGACCTCCTGCCTGGACGATCCGCCGGATTTTGCCGTGGCCGATTGCCCGTTCGCCACGCTGCGCGATCAGCTTATGTACAACCTTCACTCAATGAAGCGCCTGCCCGCGTGGCCGTTTGAGAGGCCTGCCGAGCTGATACTTAAGCTGAGGGCCGGCTTTGGCTACAATGACGTTTCGCCGCTTAACGAGCTTAAAGGCAAAAATGGGCTTGAGGACGTGCCTGTATTATTCATACACGGCACGGCGGATAAGCTTATACCCTATACCAGCACATTAAGGCTCTATGACGCCAAGCGCGGCAAAAAGGCGCTTTACATATGCCCAAACGCCGCACATGTAAGGAGCATATCTACGGACAGGGAAAAATACTATGCCGTGGTGAACGCTTTTCTTGATAAATACGGGTTTTGATATTTTTCTTTGCAGCATGGGCGTAGGGATGGTATTATAATGATACAAAACAATATAAGGAGAGGCATATTGGTATGAAGAAACTTTTTATCAGCGCGGATATTGAGGGTACCGCCGGCATAGTCAACTGGAACGAGACCGAAAGGACAATGCCGCACGAGTACGATTATTTCGCCAACCAGATGACACGCGAGGTCAGCGCCGCCTGCGAGGGTGCGCACGACGCGGGCGTTGAGCAGATAGTTGTTAAGGACGCGCATGACAGCGCGCGCAACCTTAATCCGGCCAAGCTGCCTGAGTATGCAAACATTTTCCGCGGCTGGTCAAGGCACCCGTATTCCATGATGACCGGGCTTGACAGCACGTTTGAAGGCGTGGTATTCACCGGCTATCACAGCGCCGCGCAGATGACCGGCAATCCGCTTTCACATACGATGAACACTCAAAACAACTATGTCAAGATAAACGGCCAGCTTGCGCCCGAGCTTATGATAAACTCGCTCACCGCAAGCTCATTGGGCGTGCCTGTATACTGCGTATGCGGCGACCGCGGCCTTTGCGAATGGCTCAACGGCATAAACCCGAACATCGCCACCGTTCCCATAAACGAAGGCGTAGGCTCCGGCGCGCTGACGCTGCACCCCGATGTTGCCGTGCGCCGTATCCGCGAAACCGTTTCCATGGCGATAGCCACAAAAAAGCCCGAGGAGTGCATGTTCCCCATGCCCGATAAGTATGTTATAGAGATCAGCTTTAAGGAGCATTTCAACGCTTATGACGGCAGCTTCTATCCCGGGGCGAAGCGCACGGGCGCGCGCACGGTGGAGTTTGAGTGCAAGGATTGGTTCGACGCGCTCTGCTTCATGCATTTTGTGCTTTGATACACGCTATATATATATAAAAGCGGGGCTTAATGCTCCGCTTTCAACCTGTCGAAAAACCCCGGGGTTGTTAAGGGGCGGCAGCTCCTTAAGCTTTGTTCCGGCTCTGACGGCATGCACGTCAGAACGGATGAAAACCCAGAGGTTTTCGTACCTTGCTACTTTTGCCGCCCGGGAGCTAATGCGAGAGGCAAAACCCGTAAAATTCAAAAAAGTGGCCTGCAGCCACTTTTTTGACACTCCCAAAGCGGGGCTTAATGCTCCGCTTTTTACGTTATGCTCATATAAACAACGGCTTACGCCATTACCTTAGCGCAGTGTTCATGCTTGAGGCGGCGCGCAAGCGTATAAAGGAATTCCTTTGAGCCAGGCGGATAGGGCATACGGTTAACAAACAGCTCGTTCAGCCGCGCCTGGTTGCCGTGGCTCCATATGGCGTTTATTTCCTCGCGTATGTTGCGTTCCACTCTTGGCGGGCGTGTATTGAGCTGCTCGGCAACGTAAGGATACAGGCTGTTGGTAGTGCTGACTATTTCCTCATGCTGCATGATGAACTCAAGCGCGCTCACCATCTGCGCATAGCCGCATCTGCCTGCAGGCGCGCCCAATTTCAACAACTCAGCTTCAATCTCCAACCGTTTCATAGCGAATCCTCCTGCATATTCTGTTATTGTTATGTATTGTGCCACTTTTTGCCGTTTTAGTCTGTTATTTGTTAACGTTATAATTGTATACAATTTGCACATTACATCGATTATATATAAAATCATTTGTTTTGCATGCAAACATGCCCCCTCCGCGCAAGTGTATGCTTACATGCTTAAATTTCTTATTAATCAGGCATAAATCCAATGTATCGAATTACTCTGCATTTGTCGAATCGTTATAAATATTTTGTTAATTTTTCATCATTGCCGCAATCATAAAACATTTGTGCAATCCGGTAGCGTTGACGTAATGTTATCAATTTATGAAAATTACATAAATGTTATTGTATTTAATTTCAAACCGTTATATAATATGAGCAGTTAATAAACCGATAAGGAGTATAGCATGAACAAGTGCGATGCTGACGCATCAGGGCCTGTTCCGTTAAAACACAGAAAAAGCAATAATGCAGCTTATGCAGTCATAATCTGCTTTTCGCCTGCGCGATTTGCGGACTATGATTTTTTAGCATACAAAATAATTTTATATGGAGGATCCACCTAAAATGGACGACGACCCGCTTATTGGCCTGCTGCTTTTGCAGCTTGTATTCATTGCGCTTAACGCCATATTCGCCTGCGCCGAAATAGCCGTTATATCTATAAACGATGTTAAGCTTGCAAAGCTTGCGGCTTCCGGCGACAAAAGAGCCATTCGCATAGCAAGGCTTACAAGCCAGCCTGCGCGCTTTTTAGCGACCATACAGATATCCATAACGCTTGCAGGTTTTCTTGGCAGCGCATTTGCGGCTGACAACTTTGCCGGCAAGCTTGTCGAGCTGCTGCTCAAAACCGGCACAACTATACCCGCGCATACGCTAAACGCAATAAGCGTTGTGCTTATAACCCTTATACTGAGCTACTTTACGCTTGTATTCGGCGAGCTTGTGCCTAAAAGGCTCGCCATGAAAAAGGCGGAGAGAATAGCGTTTGCGCTAAGCGGCATAATATCGGCCATATCTACGGTATTCAAGCCGCTTGTGTGGCTGCTTACGGCCTCCACCAACGGGATACTCCGCCTGCTTGGTATAAACCCCAACGATGAGGATAGCTCCGTTACCGAGGAGGAGATCCGCATGATGATAGACGCGGGCAGCGAAAAGGGCGCCATAGAAGCGGACGAGAAGGAGCTGCTTCAAAACGTGTTTGAGTTCAACGACGTTTCAGCCGCAGACATGCTGACCCACAGGACTATGGTAGATATGCTTTGGCTTGAGGAAGGCGACGAAGCGTGGGCCAAACTCGTTTCATCGACGAACCATTCCTATTATCCCATATGTGCGGACACTGCCGACGACGTTGTAGGCATACTCAGGGCGCGCGACTATCTAAGGTTAAGCGAGCGCACAAGGGACAACGTGATGGCCAACGCCGTATCGGAGCCGCTTTTTGTACCGGAAAGCGTAAAGGCGGACGATCTGTTCAGGGAGATGCGCCGCTCCCGCGACCATTTTGCCGTCGTCCTTGACGAATACGGCGGAATGAGCGGCATAGTCACGATGAACGACATAGTGGAGCAGCTTGTTGGCGACATAGACGGCCAGCATGACGATGAGGAGGCCATTGTGCCCATCGATGGCGGCCGTTACTCCGTCGGCGGCTGCGCCCCGCTTGAGGATATAGCCGAAAAGCTTGGCCTTGACCTGCCCACAGATGAATTTGACACCATAGGCGGCCTTATATTCTCCGCGTGCGACACCATACCGCCGGACGGCAGCCGCTTCAGCGTGAAGGTATGCGGCATAAGCGCGGATGTTGACAGGATAATGGATCACCGCATAGTACATGCGGTCATCAGCAAGGCCGGCGAAGCTGCGTCCTGTGAAAATGAAAGCAAGGCCGGCTAAAAACAGCATGAACAATAAGGAAACGAGCCGTTAAGCCCGTTTCAGAGATTCGAAAAAGTGGCTGAGCGCCACTTTTTCGATACGGAAAAGACCTGTTGCTGTTACGCTTATTAAGCCTTTACTTTACCCTCTTAAACAGCATCTTAAGCTGAGAATCGCTGGTGCGCAGCCTTATGTCGTCACCGTCGGGCCAAAGCTCTATGTGGTCCGGAACAAGGCCGTCAAGCGTGCCCGGGTAGCCGCATATCATCTTGTCCGCCTTTGCGCGGGAAAGCGGGGTCTCAAAGCTGCCGTAGCTGAACCACAGCCTTCCGCCGCGGTCCTCTACCGTAAACGTTTCATAAGCCGCATGCTCGTATGTGCCTATAAGCTCGGCTCCGTTTTCCGCGGTGACCGGCTCGCCCTCCACCCCGTTGTTTATTATCGCTATCATGTTATCGCGCCTTTTGAGCCATGCGTCTATCATATCGTCATAGCTCTGCCGCGGCGCGCCCTCGGTAAGCACGTCAAGCGCCATGGCGCGCACCACCTCGGCAGCGGGAGTGGTACCCGTATTGAATATCATGGCATAACCGCAGTTTTCGCCCTTTATAAAGCCTACCTGCGTGTTGAAGCCCTCAAGCCCGCCGCTGTGGAACACTATGTCGCGGCCGTTGTATACGCCGGTATGCCAGCCCAGCGCGTAGGTGCAGCCCTTAAGCTTAAAGCCGTCCTCCTCAGGGGTGGGTATAACGGGGGTTATCATGGCGTTGTACTGCTCTTGGCTGCAAAGCCTCTCTCCGCTTGCGCATAGGCCGCCATTAGCCATGGCCATCACCCATTTTGAAAGGTCCAGCACGTTCAGCTTTATGCCGCCGCACGGGCCGGAAAGGGGCGAATCGGAATAGCCGCAGCGGTGCGCCTTATATCCGTCCGAAACATATGGCAGCGCCCTTTCAAGATTGTCCATATTGCCCTTCATTCCCCTAAAGCGTATGGTCTCCACGCCCAGAGGGTCGGCTATGAGCCGCTTTATCTGGCTTTCCCAGCTTTCGCCGTTCCTAAGCACCTCCATAAGGTAGCCAAGCACTATGAACATATGGTTGTTGTATTGATAGCCCGCCCTGAAGCCCATTGTCGCGTCCAGCTCAGCGCACTTGAGCATAAGGTTGCGCCTGCTGCCGCCTACCTTGTTCCTCATAAAATCGTGGCACGGTAGCCCGCTCCTGTGGCTGGCCATATCGCGCACGCTCAGGTGCGCGCCGGCATAGTGGTCCAGCATGTCAAACTCCGGCATAGCGTCCTTTACCGGCTGGTCCCAGCCTATAAGCCCTTCGTCAACAGCCTTTGCGGCAAGCATCACGGTCCATGCCTTGGAGCAGGAGGCTATATCAAAGGAGGCGTTGAGCGTCATGGGAATATCGTTTTCCATGTCCTCATAACCGTAGGCTTCGCTGAAGAACACCTTCCCGTCTTTGAACAGTGCCACAACGCCGCCGACGAGTCCACTCTCCCTTGTTATGCGCTCAAGCGTTTTGTTCAGTATGTTACGCATCGTCAGTACTCTCCTTATTTATTACATTAAAGTATACCATCATGCTTTTCACTTATCAATCCGCCCAAGCCAAACATAAGCATAATATCAACATAAGTTTTGACATATGCACAGCAATGTAATATAATGAAGCATATTAGATGCGATTACATAGAGGAGGCTTCCAATGGCATATATACTTAGCTGCTGCTCCACGGCAGACCTTTCAAAAGAGCATTTTGAGGCAAGGGACATACATTATTGCTGCTTCCACTTTTATCTTAACGAAAAAGCTTATCCGGACGATCTTGGCCATTCCATATCGTTTGACGAGTTTTATAAGGCTATGGAAAACGGCGCGCAGACGCGCACCAGCCAGATAAATGCGGACGAGTTTGTGGAGTATTTTACCCCGTTCCTTGAAAAGGGGCTTGATATACTGCACGTTTCGCTTTCAAGCGGCATTTCGGGCGTAAGCAATTCGGCAAACATAGCGGCAGAGAAGCTTATGGAGGATTATCCCGAAAGAAGGATACTCATCGTGGATTCGCTGGGCGCTTCGTCAGGTTACGGGCTGATAATGGATAAGCTTGCCGACCTCAGGGACGCGGGCCTTAGCATTGACGAGGTATATGATTATGCAATGAAGAACAGGCTCCGGCTGCACCATTGGTTCCTTTCTACCGACCTCACCTTCTACGTCAAGGGCGGGCGCATATCCAAGGCGTCCGGTTGGTTCGGCACGGTGCTTAACATATGCCCGCTATTGAATATGGATAACCATGGCAGGCTCGTTCCGCGCTACAAGATACGCGGCAAAAAGAAGGTGTTCAAGGCTATAGTTGACAAGATGGAGGAGCATGCCGAAAACGGGCTTGATTACAGCGGCAAATGCTACATATCGCAATCCGCATGCTATGACGATGCGCGCATCGTGGCGGACGATGTTGAAAGGCGCTTCCCCAAGCTTAACGGCAAGGTGGAGATAAACAGCGTAGGCACCACCATAGGCAGCCATACCGGCCCGGGCACGATAGCGCTGTTCTTCTGGGGAGACGAAAGGGTAGATTAAGCTTTATAATATGCAGAAAAAGCGGCTGAACGCCGCTTTTTTGAGTTTTGTTAGGTTTTCCCCCTCGTTAGATTAAAGCTTATCTACAGCTTTATACGGCTTGTCGTTGTCAGCTGACGCCATACGCTCTTATTCGCTTTGACAATTCCAATGAATGTGGTATGATTTATATAATAGACAGCCCGAAAGTGAGTACATCTTGAATTGGAACAGAAAGCAGTAAGACGGGGAATAAAGCGCGCAGATTCCGATATGACTCAAGGCAGCATATGGTCGCTGCTTATACGGTTCGCCATACCGCTGGCGGCCGGGCTGCTTTTTCAGCAGCTATACAACACGGTAGATACGATAGTAGTAGGCAAATTTGTCGGTAAAGAGGCGCTTGCCGCCGTTGGAAGCACGAGCAGCATAATAAACATGCTGGTCGGCCTGTGCTCGGGGCTTTCAATGGGAGCAAGCGTAGTTATATCGCAGGCATACGGCGCAAAGGATTATGAAAAGCTGCATGACGCCGTGCATACGACCATATTGCTCACCATTATAATGAGCGTTGCGGCAACGATAACAGGCATATTTATAGTTGACCCCATGCTCAGGCTGATGGCCACGCCGGACGATGTTTTCGCCTCGGCGCATAATTATCTGACCATATACTTTGCCGGCATATCCGGCCTGTTCATATACAACATGGGCTCGGCCATACTTAGGGCCGTGGGCGATTCAAAGCGGCCGCTGTACTTTCTTCTCTTCTCTGCCTTTCTTAATATAGCGCTTGACCTTTTATTCGTTATAGCGTTCAAAATGGATATTGCCGGCGCGGCATACGCCACTATACTTTCCCAGTTTATTTCGGCGGCGCTCGTACTGTTCGTGCTTACCCGCTCCGCAGGCCCATATGCCATACACTGGGGAGACCTTTGCATAAAGGGCTATATACTGAAAAAGGTGCTTGCGATAGGCCTGCCCTCCGGCGTGCAGCAGGGGCTTACCGCCTTTTCAAACGTGTTCGTGCAATCCTATGTAAACGGCTTCGGCTCGGACTGCATGGCCGGCTGGTCAAGCTACAACAAGCTGGATACCTATGTGCTTATACCGGCGCAGAGCATAGCTATGGCCTCTACCACCTTCGTCGGCCAGAATTACGGCGCGAAGCAGCTTGACAGGGCAAGAAACGGCGTGCGCTGCTCGCTTATAATATCGATTGTGACCACCGTGATACTATGTATCCCGCTTTTGCTGCTCAGGGAGACGCTGCTCACGCTTTTTACGGACGATCCAATAGTTATTCAGTACGGCTCCCGCTTTATAGGCATAATAGCGCCGTTCTACTTTACCGTATGCTTTAACCAGACCTTCGCCGGCGCCATGCGCGGCATAGGCAAGGCGAACGTGCCGATGATAGTTATGCTTTCCTCCTTTGTGCTGTTCAGGCAGATATATCTTTTTGCCGGCACAAGGCTCGGCGGCGGGTTCGTGACGGTGGCGCTTGCATACCCCATGGGCTGGGTGGTATGCAGCCTGCTTATGGCCATATGCTTCCGCCGCAGCGCGCTTTGCCATCAGGAAAAGGACAGGCACGAAGCCGTTGCCGTATCCGTTGAAGCTGAAATCGAGGGCGCAAACGAAGGGGCGGAATGATCCGCCCCCCTGCTTTTATCGTTTTTTATACGGCGCGGCCGGCCTGCCCTGCACAGGTATGCTGACGCCTCTTTTTTTGCACGCCTTTATTACTCTACGCCGTATTCGCCGTTTTCAACCGTCATCGTCTTTGAGAAGAACACTCTCATGGCCTTGACAAGGCTTTCTATATCCTCCGCGCCGGCGGTCTCGTAGCAGGAATGCATTGCAAGCTGGGCAAGCCCTATATCCACCGTGCTTACCGGCACCTTTGTGGTGGCTATGCTGCCAAGCGTTCCGCCGCCCGCAAGGTCAGACCTGTTGGCAAACACCTGCACGGGTACCCCGGCCTCCTTGCATACCTGCCTGAATATGGCGGCCGATACGCCGTCGGTAGTGTATTTCTGGCTGGCGTTGAACTTGATTACTATACCCCGGTTCATATACGGGCAGTTGTCCATATCCGAATACTCGGGGTGATTGGGGTGCTGGGCGTGCGCATTGTCCGCAGATACCATGAAGCTCTGCGCTATCATGGCCAGATACTCCTGCTCGCTTTTGCCTAAGGCAAGCGCTATGCGCCTCAGCGTATCCCTTAGCACGTTTGCGGCCGCGCCCTGCTTGGTCTCGCTGCCTACCTCCTCGTTATCAAACACGCAGCATACGGGTATGCTGCCGCTTTCTTCAGCCGCGATAAAGCCTTCCATGCAGCCGAACGCGCACTCGACATCGTCAAGCTTGGGCGAGGCTATGTATTCATCATTCCTGCCGAGGAAGGCGGGCTGCTGCCTGTTATACAGATACAGGTCATGGCAGAGTATATCCTCCTTTGCAACGCCTGCGCTTTGGGCCACAAGCCGCATGAACGCATCCTTGCCGTTTTCATCGGAAAACAGGGGCAGGGTATCTATATTTGCCTTTATTTCAAAGCCGGCGTTGGCGTTCCTATTCATGTGTATGGCAACGCTGGGGATAATAACAAGGTCCCTGTCTATATTTACAAGCTTAACGGCTATCCTTCCGTTTTCGCCCCTTACAAGCACCCTGCCGGCAACGGAAAGCGGCCTGTCGAACCATGTGGCCATAAGCGCGCCGCCGTATCTTTCCGTGCTTAGCTGCACATAATGCGCGGACGCCTTTTCCGCATTGTCCTTTACCTTAAACGTTGGCGAATCGCTGTGCGCCGCGGCCATCATAAAGCCGCCGCTGACCTTATCGGGTATCCTGAAAGCCATTATGGCCGTTCCGTTTGGCGAAAGATAATACTTGCCGCCGTTCTCAAGCTGCCATACCTTTTCCGGATACAGCTTCCTATATCCGGCATCGTTCAGCCTTTGTTCAAAGTTTGCCACGACCTGATAGCGCGTCGGGCTGTTCTTCATAAAATCAAGAAGTTTTTCGGCAACGGGATTTTTCATATTCTGGCACCCCTTTATAGATAGTGATTGATTAAGTATAGCACGCGCAAGCGGAAATGTGCAACTTCCGCCCCTTCAATCGCCGGTTCTTTCTATGCTGTTCCTGCTCGAAAAGCCTTCGGGATAGCGTTTTTTCAGCTTTTCTATGTTTGCGGCGAGTATGCTTTCAAGGTCGGTATCAAGCGCGTATGCCGCTTCGGCAATATACCAGGCAACGTCGCCAAGCTCCTCTATAAGCTTCCGCCTGTTAAGCTCATGCCCGTGGGCGAACCATTTTTTAACTATGTCTATTACCTCTCCGGCTTCGCCGCAAAGGCCCATTGCGCTGTTTATAAGCACGTCATTTCTGTTCAGCTTCGGGTTCATCGTGCTCAGCGCCAGTTTTTGATATTCGTTTACGGTCATATCGCGCTCCTTCTTAATATTCTCCGAATTCAGAGTCGAGCCCGCTGTAAAGCTCCGTAAGCACGGCATCGTCACCGTACTCGTCAAAAGTGCCGTCAAGAGCGTCAGGTTCTTCTATGGCGTCGGAAGCGTCAAGCGAAAGTTCGTCCGCCTCCTCCGCATCGCTCATAAGCAGCTCGCAGCCGATTATCTGCTCCGTAAGGTCTACTTCACCGTCGTTATTAAAATCAAACAGCTTTTTCATGCGCACATCCCCCTTTTACATTACTTTAATTATTATTTTAGCATATGCCGGGCAAAAAAGAAGCGGCAAGCTGCCGCTTCTTCAAATCAGTGTGCAATAAATACTCCCTTATTTTACAAAGGTGCAGCCCGCGTCGAACTCAACGGTGCCCTTGTAGTTCTTTATAGCTCCTGTAACGGTTATAACATCGCCCTCGGCAAGCTTGTCCGCGCCTTCGCCGCTTAAGCGGAAGCACTGTATGGCATAGTCGTAGAGGCCGCCGACCACTATGGTTACGGTGATGTTCTTGTACTCATCGCTGTACGGCGTGTCTATTGACGCAATAGTGCCGGTGAGGGTCTTTACGCCCTTCATCTCGGTATCGGGCTCAAGAGCGTAGGCCTTGGCGAGTGTCTTTGCTCCCGAAAGTGCATCAGCCGGTATGAGCACGCAGCCCTTATCGAACTCTATGGTGCCCTTGTAGTTCTTTATGATACCGAACACGGCTATCTCGTCGCCCTCGGCAAGCTTGTCTGCGCCCTCGCCGCTTAAGCGGTAGCACTGCACGGGCTTATCCTCTATGCCGTCGCAAACTATAGTTACGGTGATGTTCTTGTACTCATCGCTGTATGGGGTGTCTATGCTGCTTACAACGCCCTTGAGCGCGGTGGCGGTTACCATGGCGGCGTCCTCCTCGAGGGCGTAGGCATTTTCAAGCAGCTTGGACTGGTCTATAAACTCGCCCATGCCTACAAGCACGCAGCCCTTATCGAACTCTATGGTGCCCTTGTAGTTCTTTATGCTGCCCTCAACGGTGATAGCATCGCCCTCGGCAAGCTTGTCAGCGCCCTCGCCGCTTAAGCGGTAGCACTGCACAGGGTATTCCTCCATGCCCTTTACGGCTATGGTGACGGTTATATTGTTGTACTCGGCGCTGAACGGAGTGTCTATGCTGACAATGGTACCGAACAGCCTGAGCGTGCCTTCAAGCGCCGCGTCCTCCTCAAGCTCGTAGGCGGCGGCGACTATTTCATCATAGCTGGCGGTGCCAAGGTCAAAGCCCTTGGGGACTATGCGCTCAAAGCTCTGCTGCGCGCTGTTGCCCTGCTCGTCCTTTATGGTAGCGGTAAGGGTGTAGGCGGATTCCTCGGCGCAGGCCTCGTTAACGTCTATGGTGACCATCTTATCCTCGCCCATCCCGGCTACCGCAACGGCATCCCCGGCTCCGCTGTTCACGGCGGCGGTCCATTCGATCTGATAGGTCACGCCGTTTACCACAACAACGCCCACCACCTGATAATCAGCGGGGGTCTTGCTGGCGACGTTCTTGTATATCTGGTAGATATATTCCTTGGCGTTTTCAAGGGGATTTATGGCGTCCTCTTCAACAACAGGCTCTGTGCTGGGCTCCGTGCTGGGCTCGACGTCGGGCTGAGTTGACTCGACGGGCGCGTTGTTCTCTCCGTCCGTAGTGGCGGAGCAGCCCGCAAACGCCATCACGAACAGCGTAAGCGCTATCATACACGCGATTATTCTTTTCATCTTTTCTCCCTCTTTCGTTTAGTTAGATTTAGTTTGATTCTTTACTTCTTTACCGCAACGCCCTCCGGCAGGAATACATGCACCTGCTTAAAGCCGTTATGGCTGTCCACAACGCCTTTAACGTCTATGCGTTTGCCTTTGAGCGCCTTTGTTATCACCGGCTCGCCGTCTGCGTTTGTAAGCGCCTCAACGCGCACGCTCACTTCCGCGCCGGAGCTTTCGCAGCTGAGCGTAGCCTTGCCGTTATCCTCGATATATACGCTTTTTACCTTAAGCGCCTTCATCGATACCGTAGTGTCCATCAAAAGCTCGCTAAGCTCAAGCTCCTGCGCCCCGTTTTCACCGTCAAGCTTAACGGCGGCGCCTGCAAAATCAGCGGCCGTTATCTCGGCATAGCGCGGCTCGTAGCCGGAGGCTATTTTTTTGATATTATCGGGCGCGTCCGGCTTCATCTGCCTGTAGCTCAGGCCGGAAACCTGGTACCTGTCCCCGGCTTCATAATACTGCACGGTGCCGACTATCCTTGAAAGATTGCCGACGGAGAGTATATCAAGGCCGGCTCCCGACATGCCGTAGCCATAGTACACGCTCATGCCGTAGCAAAGCCCCGTCTCCTCGTCATACTGCTCAACAAAAACGCTGTTGCCGCCGTTTATTGTTATAACGCCCTCAAAGGCGACCTTCACGCCCTCGTAATCAGCTATGTTGAGCCTCAGCTCCTTTAACGTAAGCTCAACGGCGTCGCCATAGTAGAAGTCCGGATCCTTCTCTCCCGAATAGATGTTAAGCTTATCCCGCCTGGCCTGCGCTATCGCGGCCATGCACACGGAGCCTAAGCGGTTGTTGCTTGACGAATAGGGAACAGCAAGCCCCTGCTGCAAAAGCTCTATGTTAAGGTTGCGATAGCCGCCTGCGTCCTGCGGCTTATACCATACCCAAACAAGGCTCCTTCCGCCGGTGGAGTCAAGGTTCCAGCTCCCGTTGTCGGATTCTATCACTATGCTTCTGGCGTCGCTTAGCCTTTCCTTCGTAAAGCCGGCGGCCTTTTTGCCGTATTCCTCTATCTTCCCGGTGGATTCGGGCGTATCTACGCCTATAAAGCGGGCCTTCAGCACGCCGGAGGGGTCAACGCTTTCCGGCACGCTGAAGTGGACCGTGTCCCCGTCCACATAAGCAGCAACGGTAACCTCCTGCTTTGCGATCTCGCTGCCGCCCATCTTCGCTTCGGCCGCGTAGTCTATAACCTCGCCGTTATCCTGAGCCTCTGTGCCGGCTTCACTTACAGCCGCATCAGCCGTTTGCTCCAGCGTGGCTGCCGCCCCCGCCATGCTGGGCAGTACATCCTGCGGCATGGCGGAGCAGCCTGCGATAAGGCAAACGGCCAAAAGCAGCGTCGCTGCGGCAAGCCTTTTCATATTCGTTTAACCGTGATACTCGCACTCGCTTATGGCGTCTTCAAACGCCTGCTCTATCATGGCGTCCGCATCGCCGCCATCGTCAGCGGTAAGGCACTTGGTAAGAAGCGCGCCTACCTGGTCGCGCGCGGTGGAAGAGCCGTTGAATGCGGGGGAGGTATAATAGTACTCCTCCTGCTCAAGGCAGACCTTTGCGCTGAGGGCGGATATGAATTTGCCGCCGTCAGCCTGGCCGAGGAAGGAAGCGTAGGCTTCGTTGTTCGCCACGCTCTTAAGCACGGGAACATAGCCGGAGGCCATTGAGAACTCCGCCTGGAAATCCACGCTGGTGGTCAGGTACTTGATGAACAGCCAGGAGGCCACTACCTCCTGAGCGTTATCCTTCTTGAATATGCATACGCTCGGGCCCTGGGAGATTACCTTGTTGTTGCCGTTGCCAAGCTGCGGAATGGTGGAGATGCCGACCTCAAAGGGATAGTTGCCGTCAGCATCGGCGGTGGGACGCTGATGGGTCGCGCCCGCGGAGGAGCCTATGGACATATAGCTCTTTACATCGCCGGTGGAGGTGAACAAGCCGGAGGTATAGGCGCCATAGAGCTTCTGGGTGGTCAGATAGCCCTTCTGGTACCATTCGCGGAACATCTTGATAAAGCTGCGGTTAGTCTCGTTATTGAACAGGTAATGGTCGCCTGACGCGCTGGTGTATTCGGAGCCGTACTGCTCGCACATGGTTATGAACCAGTTGCTTTCGCTGTCATACCCAAGGGGTATGGAGTTGGGGTCAATCTCCTTTATCTTGGCGCAGGCAGCCTCCATCTCCTCCCAGGTGGTGGGTACGGTAAGGCCGTTGGCGTCAAAGAAGGTCTTGTTGTAATAAAGGACCTCCGTGGACTTGGAGAAGGGCATGGTGTACATCAGCCCATCGCCAAACTGGGCGCCTTCCGCATAGTAACCGGGGATGAAGTCGGCCTTCTGCCCGTCGGTCAGGCCGAGTATTTCGGTTGAACCGTCCGCACGGGCAACCTCTATCTGGCTGTCGATAAGGTTATCCAGCGTAGCCACGGCGCCGGCAAGATTGTACAGCGCAACGTGGTCGGGATAGCAGTAAGCGATGTTGGGCTGGGTGCCGACGGTGATCTCGGTGCTGACCTGGTCGCGCACGTCGTCATAGCTGCCTATCTTCTGGGAATCGATATGGATATTGGGGTAGAGCTTGTTGAACTCGGCAATATAAAGGTCGAGAACGTCGCTCAGGTTGGTACCCATGGTATGATAGAAGGTTATGGTGACCTCGCTTCCGTCATAACCGGCTTCGGGTACTTCAAAGTTGCCATTCGCCTTGGCAGGCTCTGTGGGTGCAGGCTCGTCCGTGTTGGCGCCGCTGTTATCGGCGGGCCCGGCTGTCTGCTGATCGTTGTCCGCGGGAGTATTGTCGGCGCTGCACGCGGTCATGGCGACCGCGCCAAGCACAAGCATTACTGCCAGCATAATGGAGAGGATTCTTTTTGTCATTTGTGTTTTCCTTACCTTTCTTTGTTTGTCATATATGGTTGGCTAACCTTTTATGCCGCTTCGGCTAACGCCCTTCATTATATATTTGCGCAGGAACACGAACACCAGGAACAGCGGCGCCGACACGAGCGCGACAGCCGCCATCTGCACGGGATAATTAACATCGCCCGTAGTATCCGTAAACGCGTTCCTAAGTCCGTTTGTTATAAGCCTGTGCGCTTCATCGTTGGCCACGAGCCTCGGCCATATGTAGGAGTTCCACGCGCCCATCATCTTTAATATGGTTATCGATATAAGCGTAGGCAGAGAAAGCGGTATCATCACCTTGCACAGATATTTGAAGTCGCTCGTACCGTCCACCTTGGCGGCAAGATAAAGCTCGTTGGGTATCTGCAAAAAGTTCTGCCTTAAAAGATAGATATAGAATACGCTGACGAGGAAGGGCACGATAAGCACCGTGTATGTGTTCCTCCAGCCGAGCATTGTGACCGTGCTGTAATTGGTTATGGTGAAAAGCTCGCCCGGTATCATCATAGTAGCGAGCAGAGCCGAAAACAGAAGATCCTTGCCCCTGAATTCAAGCCTTGCAAACGCGAATGCAGAAAGTATGGTTATGACCAGCGAAAGCAGGGTGGACACTATGCCGACGTATGCCGTGTTAAGGAACAGCCTGCCAAGGCTTGCCGAGCTGAATGCCTCGGCATAGTTGCTCCAAAGCACCTTGTTTGGCCAAAACGTGGGCACGCTTTGCTTATATTCGGCAAGGCTCTTCAACGAGGAGTTTATCATCCAATAAAACGGGAAAAGCACCACCAGCGCCATGAATATGAGGAACAGATAGCAAAACGCCTGCGCCGCTATTCCTACTATCCTCTGGTGCGAACGGGCGGAGCCTATATCGCGCTCCCGCATAACTTTAATGCCGTCCATAGTACACCTCAATAATGCACGCTCTTTTTGCTTACCTGCAAATTGATGAGCGTTACCGCAAGAATTATCACGAACAGTATAAGCGCTGCCGCGCTCGCCCTGCCCTGGTTGTTGCTTTCTATAGCGTCGTATATAAAGCCGACCATGGTGTTGAGCCTGCCGGCATCGTCGGCCGGGCCCATGGATTCGCCGAATATGCCGATTATACTGGTGTATTCCTTGAACCCGCCTATAAAGCCGGTTATGACGACATACGCCAGCATTGGCGAAAGCAGCGGCACGGTTATCCTTGTGAATATCCTTGTTCTTGACGTGCCGTCCACCTTGGCGGCCTCATAATACTGCTTGTTTATGCTTTGCAGCCCGCCAAGCAGAATAAGTATCTTAAACGGCAGCGCGTTCCACACGATGTATATTACCATAACGGTTATGTTGGCTATGTAGGATGAGCCGTAGTTTATCCAGTTTATGGCCTTGCCGCCAAAGAACTCTATTATGTTGTTTATTATGCCGGCCGTTACCACTATCTCATTTTCGGTGCCGTAAAAGCTGCCTACGATATTGAACATTGCGGCAAACACCATGCCTATTGCGATAGAGTTCGTTACATACGGCAAAAAGAACACCGTTTGCAGCGGCTTTTGCAGCCACTTTATCGAATTGAGGAACACCGCCACCAGCAGCGCCAAAAAGCTGGATATGGGCACGGTAAGCACGCACAGCAGCACCGTATTCTTAAGGCAGCTGAGGAACCTTTTATACTTTACTACCTTTACAAAGTTCTCTACGCCTATTTGGAAGGTTTGCCCGTTTGCCGCCTCAAGCCCCCTGTACCCTTCAAGGAACGCCATGCGCACCGTGTTTATTATCGGCCATACCGTAAACACCAGCAGCAAAGCTATTGCCGGGGCCAGATACAGCCACGCCTTCCACTTCTGCTTGCTTTCTACCATTTTATTCCACCTCAAAGCGTATCCGCTTTTCGCTTTCCTTATCGAATAAGAACAGCTTGTGCGGCTTTATGTCGAAGCGGACGGTCTTTGCGCCCGGATCGGCCTTTATATCGGAATTTATTATTGAACGTATAGTCTCGTTTACAGAAGCATCGTTCTTTGAAATTATGCTCATGTCCCTGCCCATTACCTCTATCCTGCTCAGCTCGCAGCCAAGCGCGCCGCTATCGTTAAGTATGAACCCTTCAGGACGCACGCCTATATATACCTCGCCGTCCGGAGCGGACTTGGTCCTGAGCACGGCCTCGCCGCCGATGAATACCGTATTGTCCTTTATATGCCCGCTGAACACGTTTATAGGCGGCGTGCCGAGGAATTTGGCTACGAACAGATTGTCCGGATCGTCATATACCTCCTGCGGCTTGCCTATCTGCTGCACCACGCCCTGCTTCATAACCACTATATAGTCGGAAATGCTCATGGCCTCGTCCTGGTCGTGGGTAACGAACACGGTGGTTATTTTCGTTTCGCGCTGTATACGGCGTATCTCCTCCCTTGTTTGCAGCCTGAGCCTTGCGTCAAGGTTGGAAAGGGGCTCGTCAAGCAGCAGCACCCTGGGCATCTTAACGAGCGCGCGCGCTATCGCCACGCGCTGCTGCTGGCCGCCGGAAAGCTCGCTCGGCTTCCTGTCCATAAGCTCGCTTATCTGCACGAGTTTTGCCGTTTCATACGCCCTTTTGAGCATCTCCTCCTTGGAGGGCCTGTCCTCCCCCTTAAGGTTTTGAAGCGGGAAAAGTATGTTCTGCTTTACTGTGAGATGCGGATAAAGCGCATAGTTCTGGAACACCAGCCCGACGCCCCTGTTTTCCGGCGCAAGCTCCGTAACATCGTCCTCGCCAAAGAATATCTGGCCCTTTGTTGGCTTTTGCAGGCCGCATATCATATAAAGCGTGGTGCTTTTGCCGCAGCCGGAGGGCCCAAGCAGGCCTATAAGCTTACCGTCCGGTATGGTTATGCTGCAGTTATCTACCGCAACCACCTCTTCGTTCTGCTTTTTGCTGCGCCCCGGAAAAACCTTTGTTATGTTTCGCAATTCGACTTTCATACGCTCTCTTTTCCTTGCTTCTTATTTTTTTGATTTATTGTTATTGTTTTTAACGCTTAAGCTCAGCGGGTCAGGCTCCGGCCGTATCAGCCGTACGGGTTATAGCTGCCGTATTCTTCAAGCTTTTGCCGCTTGTGCTGCTCGTCTTCAAATATCATCTGGCTCGCAAGATCCACGACCACCGTGCGCGCAAGCACGTCATGTATTGCGGAATTGGTCTTTGTGAATGCCATAAGCAGTATTTGCAGCAGCGCAAGCCCCGCAAGCGCAACCAATCCCATATATCCAAGCCCCGCGAATACCGTTAAAAATACAACAAGTATGGGGGTCATGGTCTCTATCGTGTATTTTCCCAAAAGCGTTCTTATAAGAAGGATAAGAGGTGATATGCGTATGCCGTCCGTCCTCATGACGGCGATGCCGAATATTTTTTTGCCCAGCGTCTGCCCGTTTTTAAGAAATAGCGGAACCACGAACTCAAGCGCCATATACGCAAGCAGCACGCCGAAGGTGATTATTATAAGCGACAGATACACCACCATTGAAAAAGCGGCGTTAGCCTCGCCGTCGGCATTAAGCTCGGAATAAGCTTTTTCGTATCTTTCAAGCGTTTCTTCATCTAAAGCGGCATAATCCCCGTCAGCTATATCAAAGCTTATCCGGTACTTCTGCTCATACTTATCATACAGGCCCGAAAGCCGCGCATAGCTGCCGTCATAATTGAGCAGCAAAGAGAGCAGGAAGCCGAAACCGACGGCCAATACGCCTATAAGTATCCCGTCAAAAAGAAATGCCGAAGCCCTCTTCAAAAAGCTTGCCTTTTGCAAATCGAACACTTCCGCTCCCCTTTCCGCGGCTCCGCACCTCAATATAACCTGCCTTTATGCAAGCCGACGAGCAGGATACCGCCACAATAGCGCTTTGACATTATTGTACAATGCTTTACATCAACTTGCAATACAATTAAGCACGGCGGGTCCGTATCGCTTCGCTATTTGACGTGTTGACTTTGCCTGCGCTATATTGTAATATGCAAGCTACACTATTGCTGCATTTTTGGGGGCTTGTATGATAAAACTGCTTGTCAGCGATCTTGACGATACTATATATGATTGGTCCGGTTTTTTTGTGTCCGCATTCTATGCAATGGCCGATGAGATAGCGGCCATTACAGGCATAGATGAGGACGCGCTTCTTGACGAATACCGCATGACGCATCAGCGCCTGGGCTCGGTGGAATACCCCTATGCCACCTTGCAGCTGCCTTCCATACGCAAAAAGTATCCCAAGCTGAGCGACGATGAGCTAAAGCAGGTGTTCAGGCCCGCTTTCCATAAATTCAACTCAATACGCAACAGCCACCTCCACCTTTTCAGCGGGGCGGAGGCCACCCTCAATACGCTTTACAACAACGGCATAACGCTTATAGGCTACACGGAATCATCGCAGGAAACAGGCGTATACCGGCTGCAAAAGCTTGGCGTGGAAAAGTACTTCAAGCATATATACGCGTTTGAAAGCGGCTTCCAAAGCAGCTACGCGGCAAACGAAAAGGTGATACCCGTACACAGGCGCAAGCCGGACGTTGAGCTGCTAAGCGGCATATGCAAAAGGGAGGGCTACCTCCCCGGCGAGGTCGTATACGTTGGCGACAGCCTTACAAAGGACGTTTATATGGCCAAGGCGGCGGGCGTTACGGCAGTTTGGGCCAATTATTTCAGGGAGGATAACGACTACTCCGAAAAGCTGCTCAAGATAACGAGCTGGCTGCCTGAGGATTACGAAAGGGAGAAGGCTTTGGCCAGGCACCTTGAGCGCAACGACATAAAGCCGGACTATGTTATACACAGCTTTTGCGAGCTTACCGGCATAGTGTTCCCGAATAAGCAATGAATAAACTACAGCCTGTGAAAGCTCGAAAAAGTGGCGAATAGCCACTTTTTTTGACATTCTGCAAACTATACTATAATCATAATACGCCAAGCTCTTTTAACAGCCGGGTGCTTGTTTGGCCCATGTCATGAAAGACGAGGGCTTCTTTTTCAAACGGCAGCGCATGGCCGCCGTCAAGCCTGATAAGCCTTTTGTTGAGCTTTAGCCTTTCGCCGCTTTTTATTATCGATTCCCTTATGGATGGCTTTTTTATCATATCCGCCGCGGCTATTATGTCGTCTATGCCGCCAAAGCTGTTTATAAGCTCCGCCGCGGTTTTAGGGCCTACCTTACGGGCTCCCTTAATGTTGTCCGCACTGTCCCCCGTAAGCGACTTAAAATCGGCATAGTCGCCTGGCCTTATGCCGTATTTTTCCAATATATACTCTTCGGTGCATAGGGTCGTGTTCTTTCCCCTGTATCTAAGCACGGTAACGTTCTTTGTTATGAGCTGAAAATAATCGCTGTCAAATGACATTATTACTATTTCACACGCCTCGCCGTATCTGTGCGCATATGCGGCTATTATGTCGTCCGTTTCGCAGCCGCAGGTTTCGGCATGCTTTATGTTCAATGCATCAAGCGCAGAATATATGTCCTTAAGCTGGGAAAAGGGCGTATCCTCGACCTTCATGCCGCTGTAATCCGTTCTGTTGGCCTTGTACATGCCGTACAGCGCGCTTCTTTCGCTTGGGTTCTCGCCATCGAATATGGCTGCGGCGTGCGTCGGCTTTATCGAGCGTATTACCCTTATGAGCGCGCCGACAAAGCCTATTGTGCCGTGTATAGGCCTGCCGTCCTTTGCGAATATTCTCGCCGGCATGCCGTAATACATCTGAAAGAGCAGGTTGCTGCCATCTATTATTAGCAGTTTGTCCATATGCCGTCTCCGGTATTAAATGATAGCTAATTATAGCATAAAAAAGCCGCTGCACGCTTTTTCTTTATACAGGCCTTGCCGTATGGGCCCGGCCGGGTATAAAACCTGTGAAGTAATTGTAAATACTTTATCCCTGCGTCCTGTCCGTTGCCCGAAAAAGCCAGATAGCTGTGGCTTTTTTGCCCTCCCCTTCTGCATGGGCGCCCTCCTTGCTAAGCCCCTTCTTGTTTGATATACTTTCTATGATTCTAATCGCGGCCTTACATATATTCCCTTCACATGCGCCGCGCAGGGTCAAATACTGCTTTTGAAAGGATATCACTATGAAGAAAAGCATTTTTAAGACGCTTGCCGCAATGACGCTCGTTATAGCTATAGCGCTTGCTATGGTTGCCTGCGGCAGCAAGGACGCTGTTGCCGGAAAATGGACGGCTGACCTTGGCGTCGACGGTGTTGTTACCTGGGAGTTTAACGGCAGCGGCAAATGCTCCATGAAAAACGCCTATATTGAGCAGGATGGAACTTACACCATTGAGGGCGACCAGATGACCGTAAAGCTGGAGCTTTGGGATGAGGCAAAGGTATACACCTTCTCCGTTGACGGCGACAGCCTGACCATGAACGACAACGCCGGCATGGGCATAAGCGGAACCTTTACGAAGGAATAAGGAAGAATCATTATCAGAGCCCGAGAAATCGGGCTTTCAGAATGTCGAAAAAGTGGCTGAACGCCACTTTTTTGAGTTTTACGGGTTTTGCCTCTCGCATTC
>OIZL01000146.1_pt1 | contig 60727 bp, 51 predicted proteins | sample 1588541 | NCBI WGS metagenome assembly OIZL01 (sample SAMN03283285) | human gut metagenome | biome: human-associated habitat; material: feces | host: Homo sapiens | place: Peru | collected 2012 | reverse complement strand
AGAAACACGTTCAGAAATGGAGCAGAATAATGATTCAGAAAAGTATTGCTAAACTTGTACAATATGGGTTAAACACAGGACTCATTGAGCCGGAAGATCGTATTTATACCACAAACAGGCTTCTGGAACTGTTTGGGCTGGATGAGCCGTCAGAGGAGGAAATACCGGAACAGGTGGGAGGGGAAGACCTGGAGGGAATCCTGGCAGAAATGCTGGATTATGCGGCAGATAAAGGATTACTTGCGGAGAACAGTGTCGTATACAGAGATTTATTTGACACCAGGATTATGGGTCTGCTTGTGCCAAGACCGAGTGAAGTAATTCGTAACTTTTATGAGAACTACGAAAAAGACCCTAAGAAGGCGACGGAATATTTCTATAAACTAAGCCAGGACAGCGACTATATCAGAAGATATCGCATTAAGAAGGATCAGAAGTGGATCACATCGACCAAATATGGGGATCTGGATATGACGATCAATCTTTCTAAGCCGGAGAAAGACCCGAAAGCAATCGCGGCAGCCAAGAATGCGAAACAGGGCGGTTATCCTAAATGCCTTCTGTGTATGGAAAACGAAGGATATGCCGGAAGAGTAAACCATCCGGCCAGACAGAACCACCGTATTATTCCGATCACGATCAATGGAAGCCGATGGGGATTTCAGTATTCTCCTTATGTATATTACAAAGAACACTGTATTGTGTTTAATTCACAGCACATACCGATGAAGATCGAACACAATACTTTCTGCAAGCTGTTTGATTTTGTGAAGCAGTTTCCACACTATATTTTGGGCTCCAACGCTGATCTGCCGATTGTAGGCGGCTCTATTCTGAGTCATGATCATTTTCAGGGAGGCCATTATGAGTTTCCAATGGCGAGAGCAGAGGTGGAGAGAAGCTTTACCGTAAAGGGCTTTGAGGATGTTGAAGCAGGCATCGTCAACTGGCCGATGTCGGTTATCCGTATTTCGGCGAAAGAGCCGGAAAGACTGATCGCGCTTGCGGATAAGATCCTTGCAGCGTGGAGAAGCTATACGGATGAGGCGGCTTTTATCTATGCAGAGACAGACGGCGAGCCGCATAACACGATCACGCCGATCGCCAGAAAGCGCGGCGAAAACTATGAACTCGATCTGGTTTTGCGCAACAATATCACCACGCCGGAGCATCCGCTTGGCGTGTACCATCCGCATGCAAAACTGCACCACATTAAGAAGGAAAACATCGGTCTGATCGAGGTGATGGGACTTGCGGTGCTTCCGGCGCGGTTAAAGGGTGAGATGGAGCAGCTTTCCAAGGCGATCCTGAGCGGCGCGGATATCCGCAAGGATGAGGTGCTGGAGAAGCATGCCGACTGGGTGGAAGAATTCCTTCCACGGTATGAGAAGGTGGATGAGAGCAATATCATGGATATTCTGCACAAGGAGATCGGAGACGTCTTTATGCAGGTGCTTGAGGATGCCGGAGTCTATAAGAGAACGGAAGAGGGACAGGCGGCGTTTGACCGTTTTATTGAATCTCTGTAAGAAGCAGGGCTTTGAAAACAGGATAGGGATACGAGAGATTCCAGAAATAAGAAATGGGGCTGTACAGCAATGCTGTGACAGCCCTTTTTAGATATGCCACAGCGAGAATAAGCCTGCGGAACAGATCAGACAGATGTAAAATTGGGGTGATGCTCTGTCTGTCAGATATGCTATATTTACACAAATAGTTTGATTAGACAACCGGATAGGGCGAAACGACAGGGGAAACGGCACGGCGGGATCAGAAATCCTCCGGGTGGCCGGTCATGCTGCAAAGAAAGGCATAACAGTCGTTCTGTTGTTTGTTGTTCATTTTCTGATAGATGGAAATGAGTCGCTGATACTTTTTGATACTGTAAAGATTTTCTGCCAGAAGGGAATCCGCAGTCATTCTTTCGTCAGACAGAAATAAGATGTAATCAATCGTGACATGGAATATGTGAGACAAGGAAATTAACATCAAGGCGTCAGGCATACCACCGCCAGTTTCGATACGGCTCAGAGTCGTCTGTGTGGTGCCGAGACATTCAGCCAGTGCATATTGAGTTAGCTTTTTTTCCAGTCGAAGTTCCCTTATTCTTGTTTTCATTTGTATACCCTTTTCCTCATTATAGTTTATTCTGAGCAGAAAAATATGCGAATTTTATATACGGATATGCAATTTTGCATATTTGGGGGTACAGCGGGGTGAAAGCTCAGAAAAGTTATCTTAATTTTGCGAAATGAGTATAGTGTCCTGATTGCGTACAACAATATGTTGTACGGAGAAAAACATTTTATGCGGGTAATGCGGGAATTTGCTATAATATAAATAGCGAAAAAATGTGGGAGAGAATCCATGAAGATATTGCTGACAGCCATCAATGCGAAATATATCCACTCAAATCCGGCGGTCTACAGTCTGCGCGCCTATGCAGGAGAAGAGGCGCAGCAGGAGATACAGATTGCCGAGTACACCATCAATCACCGGTGCGAAGACATTCTGGCCGGTATTTACCGACATAACCCGGATGTAGTTGCAATATCGTGCTATATCTGGAACTGGAAGATGGTGACTGAGCTTCTGCCGGAGCTTTCGAAGATCCTTTCGGGAGCAGAAATCTGGCTGGGCGGCCCGGAGGTGTCTTACTGTGCCGGGGAGGTTTTGCAGAAGTTTCCAGGAGTCAGGGGAATTATAGTTGGAGAGGGAGAAAAAACCTTTCGCGAGCTTTGGCAATACTACCATTCCATGGAGAACGGTGCTGTGGACGATGGACAGCCGGAGAATCCGGAAGAGCTTTGCAGAATCCGCGGACTTGTATACCGGGAGGAGGAAAATATCGTTTACACGGGAGAAAGGGAACTGACGAACCTGACGGAGTTACCGTTTCTCTATTCCGATATGGAGCCATTTGAAAATCGGATCCTGTATTACGAGAGCAGCCGGGGATGTCCTTACCGGTGCAGCTACTGTCTGTCCTCGATCGATAAGAAGGTACGACTGCGGGATATTGAGGTGGTGAAACGCGAGCTTACCTTTTTTCTGGAACGGAGGGTAAAACAGGTCAAGTTTGTGGACCGGACGTTTAACTGTAACCGGGAGCATGCAGCGGAAATATGGAAGTTTTTGCAGGAGCATGACAATGGCGTTACGAACTTTCATTTTGAGATAGAAGCAGACCTGATCACGCAGGAACAGCTTGCTCTTCTGGGCACGATGCGCCCTGGACTGATGCAGATGGAGATCGGCGTGCAGACATTCCATCCGCAGACGCTTCAGGAAATCAACCGGACGACGGATATGGACAGGCTGTGCTATGTTGTAAATTCGATTCGGGAGAAGCATAATATCCATGTGCATCTGGACCTGATAGCCGGTCTGCCCTATGAGGATTACGAGACGTTCCGGGATTCATTTAACAAGGTATATGCGCTGCACCCGGAACAGCTCCAGCTTGGCTTTCTCAAAGTGCTGAAGGGATCGCCGATGTATGAAAAAGCGGAGGAATACGGACTGGCATATCTGGATTCACCGCCGTACGAGGTCCTTTTTACGAAGTGGCTTTCCTATGAGGAACTTCTCAGACTCAAAGAAGTGGAGGAGATGGTGGAAATCTACTATAACAGCAACCAGTACGTGCACACGATAGCACTTCTCGAAAAGGTCTACCCGGATGCGTTCGGGATCTACGAAGCGCTGGCGGCATTTTATAAGCAGGAAGGTCTGTTCGTGCAGACACCGTCGAGGGCATATCGTTATCAGGTGCTGTTTGCGTTCTGTATGACCACAGCCCTTGCCGGAAAAGAGGAGCTTGTGAAAGAGACGCTGCTCTATGATCTGTATCTGCGCGAAAACAGTAAGAGCAGACCGGAATTTGCCATGCAGGATGGCATAAACGAGGAACAGAAGAGATGGTGCCGTGCCTTTTATGAGGAAGAGGAGAAAAACAGGATATTTCTGAAAGGCTATGAGATATATGACAGCAGACAGATGGCGAGGATGACGCATATCGAATTTTTCACCTATCCGGTATGGGAACAAGAGCTTACGCCGGACAGCGGCCGGTGCGAGGCGCCGGAGGCTGTGCTGTTTGATTATCAGAAGAGAGATCCACTCACGGGAGACGCTGCAGCCGTGCGGCTGTCGTCCATTTGTAGTGCATAGAAAAGAGGAACCACTTGGAAAAAGAACGAGAAACGGAAATGACCGGGACATATGTATGCGTGGATCTGGAGACGACCGGGCTTGAGCCGAAAAGAGACAGGATCATAGAGATTGGGGCAGTCAAGGTGCGGGACGGCGTGCCCCAGGAGGAGTTTTCCACGCTTGTGAACCCGCAAAGACAGCTGGAGGAGCGGATCGTAACCCTGACCGGAATTCAGGAGGAAGATCTGAAGGATGCGCCTCGGATCGAAGAAGTTTTGCCCAAATTTCTGGAGTTTGCGGAGGAATTACCTCTGCTTGGACATGCGGTCCTGTTCGATTTTTCTTTTTTGAAAAGGGCGGCGGTGAATCTGGGATATTCTTTCGAACGAAAGGGAGTAGATACGCTGCAGATCGCACGAAAATACCTGCCGGAGCTGGAAAGCCGGAGTCTGGGATTTTTGTGTTCTTATTATGAGATCCCACATACGGCGCACAGGGCGCTTGGCGATGCGCGCGCCACAGCGGCGCTCTACGGGCGGCTGGGGAAGCAGTTTTATGAAAAGGAATGGGAACAGAACCTGCTGACGCCCGGAAAGAATCTTTTCTGTCCGCATCCGCTCATCCATCAGGTAAAAAAAGAAAAGCCTATCACCATTCCGCAGAAAGAGCAGTTATATAAACTGGTGGACAGGCATAAACTGGTATTAGCGTATGAGATAGAAAGCCTCTCCAGAAGCGAGGCTAGCCGTCAGATCTCGAAGATTCTGCAAGAATACGGGCGATAGTGCCTTTGGAGGCAGACTGCAGCGAGTCGGCGATCACCGAAAGACCGTCGATCTTTTCCGGGCAGCCGCTTTCCCGGTAGATCCTGCACAGCAGACGATAGGTGCCGGAAACGTCGCTTCCTGTGGATACTGCGAATTCAAGCAGCGTGCGCGCTTCCTGCGGGTATCCATTCTGATACAGCAGGTCTGCCCATTTTTGCAGTGTGCGGACCAGAAGAGTGTAATTCTGGTCGTAGGCGGTGAGCAGATTGATGTTGGGAGCGCCATAGCGCAGCTTGAGATCAGTGTTGGTAAAGCCGGTGAAGTTGACGATCTTCTCGGCGCTGAGCGTGCGGATGGTTTCGATACATTCTGCGACCTGTTCGTCCTCTTTGAGGAGGGTCATGGGAAAGGTGTCCAGAGGGAGCGAGATGTAGTTCAGGTCATCCAGAGGCTTTCGCCTCGTGAGATTCGCCTCGCGCTCGCGTTCCCAGAAGTGGGCAACGGTGTCTGCATCTGTTTTTTTCGTGCGGGAATTGCTGACAAAGACCAGCAGTCCCAGGAGGAGGACACTTGCCAAAATAATAAAATTCATATATAATTATCTCCATTCAAAGTGTTTATGTAAGTCAGGAGGCATGAGCCATGTTTAATAGAAAAAACAGGAAAATTATTTCCTCCATCATTATCGCGATTCTGATCTTGGCGATGGTGGTTCCGATGCTTTTGAGCGTCGCCGTATAACTTGTATTTCAGTGTACCATAGAATTGCCGGTTGGGCAATTACAGCGAGGAGAGGTGTCATTTTGAAAAAGTGGTCTATGTTGGTATCCGCTGCACTGGCAGCAGCGGCTTTGTGGGTAGCGCCGGTAAATGCACAGGAAGATACGATAGAAGCAGGTATCTATGTGAACGATATGAATCTGTCCGGCAAGACGGTTTCCGAGGCAAAAAAAGAGATACAAGCCTATGTGGATTCCCGTGCGGATGTGCAGATCATTCTGGATGCGGAGACGATCGAGTCGGGAGACCAGATCGTTACAACGGCGGGAGAACTTGGTCTGAAATGGGGAAATCCGGAGATCCTGGACGAGGCGTGCAGCTTCGGAAAAGACGGGGATATTCTGAAATGCTATAAAGAGCTGAAGGATCTCGAATATACGAATAAGGTATACAAGGTAGCCTTTGATTTTGATAAGAGCAAGATCCGGTCGATCATTGAAGAGCGCGCCGAAGAGTACAATCAGGATGCGATCGATGCGACTTTGACCAAGACGGAGAATGGCTTCGAGGTAGTCGGAGGTCAGAAGGGTGCCGTAATCGACGTCGATGCCTCTGTCAATTCGGTGTATGACTGGCTGACGCAGGTCTGGAACGGCGAAGATCCGACGCTCGATCTTGTGACGGTTGTGGAAGAGCCCAAGGGGCGCGAAGAGGATCTGCAGAAGGTGAAGGATGTGCTGGGAACCTTTTCCACAAGCTATTCGACATCCGGTTCCTCACGGAGCGCCAACGTGGAAAATGGCTGCCGGCTGATCAATGGGACACTGCTGTATCCCGGGGATGAGTTTTCTGCCTATGAGACGGTGTCTCCTTTTTCACAGGCGAATGGATATTATATGGCAGGCTCCTATCTGAACGGACAGGTTGTGGACAGTCTTGGAGGCGGCATCTGTCAGGTGTCTACGACGCTGTACAATGCGGTGCTGAAAGCGGAGCTTGAGGTGACGGAGCGGTTTAACCACTCGATGATCGTAACCTACGTAGATCCTTCTGCCGATGCAGCGATCGCTGAGTCCTCCGGTAAGGACTTCAAATTTAAGAACAATACGGATTACCCGATCTATATAGAGGGAACTACCACGCCGGATAAGCAGATCACGTTTACGATCTATGGTGTGGAGACAAGAGACCCGGGGCGCGAGGTGTCCTATGAGAGCGTCGTGCTGGAACAGACCGTGCCCGATACAGAGGTGATCTACACGGACGCCTCCCAGCCGGTGGGATTCTGCTCGGTGCAGTCTGCCCATATCGGATACAAGGCGCAGCTCTGGAAGGTCGTGAGGGAAAACGGTGTGGAGGTCAGCCGTGAACAGGTGAACAGCAGTACCTACATGAAAGCGCCGAGAAGCGCTACCGTTGGTGTGGCGACAGCCGATCCGGCAGCGTATGAGGCGATCATGGCGGCAGTTGCGACGAACAGTATCGATCAGGTAAAGGCAGTCGCAGCGTCCTACAAGGCGGCAGCCGACGCAGCAGCGGCACAGCAGCCACAGCCGGCTGATCCGGCAGCGCAGCAACCGGCCGATCCGGCACAGCCGCAGTAATGCGGCATAGAGCCGATGAGACGACCCGGAGCAAGAGGTGGAGACAGCTTTGGGATGGGGATTGACAAAATCGTATGAGAGATGGGAAAATATCGGAGAATGTATTGAAACGCTCCGTATTAAGACAGATAAACACGGATAGAGAAGAATTGATAAGTGGCGCAGGCATAGGGAAAGACTGCGCCATTTTGGCGCTTGGAGACGGGATGGAGACGGTGCTTTGCACGACGCCGGTATCAGCGTCCGCAGACCGGGTGGCTGGATATGCGATCCTAATGGCGCTCAACAATCTGGCGGTGGCGGGAGCGTCGCCGGTGGCAGTCATGCTGACGGTGCTTCTTCCCTCAGACGCCATGGAGGAGGAGCTTCAAAGCATTATGAAGCAGGCGCAGGAGGTATGCGAAAGCCTTGGCGTAGCCATTGCCGGCGGACATACCGAGGTCAGTCCTGTGGTGCGGGAGCCGCTTGTCCAGGTGACCGGGATCGGAAAGAAAGAGGCCGCACGAGCGGGTTACCCGCAAGGGATAAAAGAAGATCAGGATATTGTAGTGAGCAAGTGGATCGGACTGGAAGGCACAGCGCGGCTTGCGCGGGAGTGGAAGGAAGAGTTGTGTACGAGATATCCGGTCCGCATGGTGGAGGAAGCGGCAGGCTTTGACAGGTATCTGTCTGTGATACCGGAGGCTGCCACCGCCATGAAGTCCGGCGTTTGCGGGATGCACGATGTATCCAGAGGGGGCATTTTTGGCGCGCTCTGGGAAATGGCGTCGGGCGCGGGCGTTGGACTGGAAATTGATTTAAAGAAGATTCCCGTAAAGCAGGAGACGGTGGAGATCTGTGAGTTTTTTGGGATCAATCCGTATGAGCTGCTGTCGGGAGGCTGTCTGATCATGGTGACACAGGACGGAAACGGCCTGGTGGGGGAACTGCAGCGCAGTCAGATCCCGGCTGTCATTATCGGGAGAACCACGGCGGGAAATGACCGGATCCTTTTCAATGAAGAGGAGCGGAGATTTCTGGATATGCCGAAAATGGATCAGATCTATGTCGTAGGAAAATAGCGCGCGGAAGTGTGGAAGGCTTCTGCGGCGCATAGCGATAGGAGGATAAGAAAATGAGAGAAGAATTACTTGCGATTGTAGAGAGAAACAGTCGTATTGACCTGAAGGAGCTGGCGGTCATATTAGGAGTAGAGGAGATCGATGTAGTCAATGAGCTGGCTGCGCTCGAGGAGGAAGGGATCATCTGCGGATATCACACGATGATCGACTGGGAAAAGACCTCGATCGAGAAGGTTTCCGCGCTGATCGAAGTGCGCGTGACGCCGCAGAGAGGACAGGGTTTTGATACCATAGCAGAGCGCATCTATAAGTATCCGGAGGTGACGTCCGTTTATCTGATCTCCGGAGGATTTGACCTGCTTGTGACGCTGGAGGGCAAGTCGCTGAAGGAGATTTCAGGGTTTGTCTCCGATAAGCTGTCCACGCTCGATTCGGTGCTCAGCACGGCAACTCATTTTATTTTGAAGAAATACAAAGACCACGGAACCGTACTGACGAAGAAGTACGAGGACACCAGAGAGAAGGTGACACCGTGAGAAATCCATTAGCAGATAAAGTTGTTGACATCAAACCGTCCGGGATCCGGAAGTTCTTTGATATTGTCAGTGAGATGGAGGATGCGATCTCTCTCGGCGTGGGAGAGCCGGATTTCGACACACCCTGGCATATCCGCGACGAGGGAATCTATTCCCTCGAAAAGGGACGCACCTTCTACACATCCAATGCGGGACTGATGGAGCTCCGGAAGGAGATCAGCCGCTATTTAAAAAGAAAACAGGGCGTCAGCTATGACCCGGCCAAAGAAGTGCTGGTGACAGTCGGCGGCTCGGAGGCGATTGATATCGGTCTGCGCGCGATGCTGAACCCGGGGGACGAGGTACTGATCCCGCAGCCCAGCTATGTTTCGTATGAGCCGTGTGCAGTGCTGGCAGGCGGTGTGCCGGTCATCATTGAGCTGAAGGCGGAGAATGAGTTCCGGCTGACGGCGCAGGAGCTGGAGGACGCGATCACGGACAAGACGAAGGTGCTGATCCTTCCTTTCCCGAACAATCCGACCGGAGCGATCATGGAGCGCAAGGATCTGGAAGCGATCGCCAAGGTGATCATAGAACATGACATATTTGTCATTTCTGACGAGATCTATTCGGAGCTTACATACACAGACAAGCATGTATCGATCGTAGAGCTGGAGGGGATGCAGGAGAGAACGATCCTCATCAATGGCTTTTCAAAGGCATTTGCAATGACCGGATGGCGTCTGGGCTATGCCTGCGGACCGAAGGTGATCATCGAGCAGATGACAAAGATCCATCAGTTTGCGATCATGTGCGGACCGACCACCAGCCAGTATGCCGCCGTGGAGGCGCTTCGAAACGGGGAAGAGGACGTAGTCGAGATGCGCACCGCCTACAACCAGAGACGGCGGTATCTGATGCACGCCTTCAAGGAGATGAACCTGGACTGCTTTGAGCCGTTTGGCGCGTTCTATGTCTTTCCGTGCATCAAGGAATTTGGGATGACGAGTGAAGAGTTTGCCAACCGCTTCTTACAGGAGGAAAAGGTGGCTGTCGTGCCGGGAACGGCTTTCGGAGACTGCGGGGAAGGCTTCCTCAGGATTTCCTACGCATATTCGCTGGACAATCTCAAGGTAGCCATCGGCCGCTTAAAAGATTTCGTAGAAAAGCTGCGTGCAGAGCAGCAAAAATAAGCTAATTATTTTTCCAGTGCAGCCTGTGAAGCTCGCCTTCCAGCTGCATCTGGTCAAAACCCTGCTGGCGCAGCGCCTCGTAGAGCACGATCGCCACAGAATTAGAAAGATTCAGAGAGCGGATCGCCGGAAGCATCGGGATACGGATACAGGTCTCTTCGTGATCGACCAGAATTTCCTCCGGGATCCCGCCGCTCTCTTTCCCAAACATAATAAAGTCATCCGGTCCGAAGGACACGTCTGTATAGACGTGTTTTGCTTTTGTGGTGGCCATCCAGATCTTGGCGGAGGGGTGTTTTTCCTGAAAATCCGCAAAATTGATATATCTTGTCACGTCCAGATGCTCCCAGTAATCCATACCCGCCCGTTTGATCGATTTTTCATCGAGACGGAAGCCAAGCGGCTCGATCAGGTGCAGGGATGTGCCCGTTGCAACGCAGGTGCGTCCGATATTGCCGGTGTTTGCCGGAATTTCCGGCTGATGTAATATGATGTGCATAGATAAACCTCACTTCTCAATCGCTGTATTGCCCGTAAACTCAGTCGTCGTCCTCCATGGAAGATTTCGGGAGGGAGAAGATAAACTCCGTGCCGACGCCCTCCGTGCTGATGACGTTGATATGTTCGCCGTGTGCCTGGATGATCTCCTTGGTGATGGAGAGGCCAAGTCCGGTACCTTTCTTATCTTTTCCGCGGGAGAGATCCGATTTGTAAAACCGATCCCAGATCAGCTTCAGGTCGTCCTTGGGAATACCGATCCCGCTGTCCTTCACGCTGACAAAGATCTTGCTGCGCTTCTCCGTCGTTTCCATCTTGATGACCGAATCGTGGTGGCTGAATTTGATCGCATTATCCAGCAGATTGTAGAGGACTTGCTGGATCTTGTCTACGTCACCCACAACGTACATTTCATCGCCGGTCAGGACAAGCTCGATTGCGATCATTTTCTGGCGGCAGGTTCCCTCGAAGGAGGCCGCCACGTTGCGGATGGTGCGGTTGATGTCGAAATCCGTCTTGTTGAGCATCATGCCGTTGGTGTTTAAGTTGTTCAGGGTGAGAAGACTGTTTGTCAGCTTTGTCAGCCGGTCTGTCTCGTTCAGCACGATCGTGAGATATTTTTCGTGCATCTCCGGAGGGATCGTGCCGTCGATCATCGCTTCCAGATAGCCGCGGATCGAAGTAAGTGGAGAGCGGAAGTCGTGGGAGACATTCGCGACAAACTTTTTCTGGTCATCCTCCGACCTTGCGATCTCGCTCGCCATATAGGAAAGGGAAGCGGCAAGATAACCCATCTCGTCCTCGCTTTCCACACTGAACTCATAGTGCATATTGCCACTGGCGTACTGTTCCGTCGCCTCTGTGATCTTGCGCAGAGGAATGTAGACGATCTCGGTAAAGAAGATCAAGATGATCAGGGACAGAAGAAACAGGATTACCAGCATGATATAAGAGATATTGAGAAGGCTGTTTGCCTCCGCTTCCAGGCTGCTCATCGCGTAGTGGATCACGACATAGCCCTTTACGCGGTAATCGGCGGTGATCGGGGCGAACACGCTCAGAACGTCCTTATCGAAGGTGTCAAAGAAGTCTCCGACTGTGTAATACGAGCCGGCGGTCACGGTGGGATCAAAGTTTTCCACCACGATCTCTGTCTCGACATCCACCGGGGAAGAGGAATCCAGGATCATGCGCCCGGAAGGGTTGATGATCCAGATAGTCGCGTTCATGTAGGTGTCCAGCGCGTCGAGCTGATCTTTTACGGATTCCAGCGTGGCCTCGTTGCTGTAAAGGTCAGAGGCGTAGGTGTTGGCGATCAGCGTGGCTTCCCGGTAAAGGGAGTCCGCCTTCTCTTTTTTCAGATGATCCATCGTCATATTTGAGACGAAGGTAGCCACCGCGACAAACCCGAACAGACCAAAGATCAGGTAGGCGAGCAGAAGTTTCAGATAAAGTGTTTTTCGCATACGTCAGTTTTTAACCTCAAATTTGTAGCCGATCCCCCAGATGGTCGCGATCTTCCAGTGCTCATGGTCGTTGATCTTCTCGCGCAGACGCTTGATATGGACGTCTACCGTCCGGGTATCGCCGATGTACTCATAGCCCCAGATCTGATCCAGAAGCTGCTCACGCGTAAATACGTGATTCGGAGAGGAGGCAAGGAAATACAAAAGTTCCAGCTCCTTCGGGGGCATATCGATATTTTTTCCCATATAGACTACCGAGTAGTTGGTCAGGTTGATGACCAGATCGGGGTATTCCACACTTTTAACATCCGGCGCCTTGGGTTCTGCAGCGGCAGGCTTGTAGCGTCTCAGGACGGCTTTTACACGCGCGACAAGCTCCTTGGAGTCAAATGGCTTCTCCATATAGTCGTCTGCGCCCAGCTCAAGGCCGAGCACCTTGTCAAAGACCTCGCCTTTTGCGGAAAGCATGATGATGGGAAGCGTGGAGCGCGTGCGGATTTCCCGGCACACCTGATAGCCGTCGATGCCGGGAAGCATCAGGTCTAAGAGCATCAGGTTGGGTTCGAATGTCTCGACAGCCGCCAGTGCGGATTCTCCGTCGTTGACGATCATCGTCTCAAAACATTCCTTGGTCAGATACAGAGAGATCAGCTCTGCAATATTATTGTCGTCATCGACGATCAGGATTTTCTGTTTGCTTACCATGGGTTATCGCCTTTCTATACAGTGAATGATCCCGGGCGTTTTGCAGCCCGGAACAGGTATCGTGGATCAGTCTTTAAATTCTGCGATGGTGACGCCGGCGTCGCCTTCTCCAAATTCTCCCTGACGGTAGCTTTTGACTACCTTGTTGCGGCGCAGGTAATTCTGTACGGCGCTGCGGAGCGCTCCGGTGCCTTTGCCGTGGACAATGCGCACGCTCGGCAGGTGTGCCAGATAGGCGTCGTCGAGATATTTGTCCAGCTCGGACAGAGCCTCATCCACCGTTTTCCCAAGCAGATTGATCTCCGGGGAAACCGAGAAGGATTTGGACATCTTCAGACGGCCGGACGAAGTGCGCTGCATTTTTCCGGTGCTCACCGTCTCCTCGTCGATCAGAACCAGATCGTCCAGGGAAACCTGGGAGCGGATGATGCCGCATTGCACAAAAAGCCTGCCGCTCTTGTCGGGAAGGGAGCTTACGGTTCCCTTGAGTCCCATGGAGACAACCTTGACGCTGTCGCCGAGTCTTAGCTGATTCGGTTTGAGCAGCTTGTGCGTCTGTTTTTTATCGTTTTTCAACGCCAGTTTATCATTCTTTTCAGAAATCTTGTCGCGGACCTTCTGCCGGGACTTTTCCAGATCCTTGATAGAGGAGGATGCGCCTGCTTTCTGGAAGGTGCGGATCGTCTCGTCGGCAACCTCCTTGGCGTCCTGCAGGATCTCCCGCGCCTGCTCGTTGGCTTCGCGCAGAATCCGTTCGCGCGACTGGTCGATCTTTTCCTGCTTGGATTCGAGGCGCTCTTTCAGCGTCTTGACCTCGTTCTTGTAGGATTCGATCTCCTGCCGCTCTTTTTCGATCGTGAGCCGGCTGCTTTCCAGATCCGCGAGAAGATCCTCAAAGCTCTCTTTATCCTCGGTGATATGCCGTCTGGCGTCCTCGATGATGTAGTCGGGCAGACCGAGCTTGGAGGAGATGGCAAAGGCGTTGCTCTTACCCGGGATACCGATCAAAAGACGGTAGGTGGGGCGCAGCGTTTCCACGCTGAACTCGCAGCACGCATTTTCCACAAAAGGCGTGGAGAGAGCGTATACCTTCAGCTCGCTGTAATGGGTGGTCGCCATCGTGCGGATCCCTCTTCCGTGCAGATGATCGAGCACGGCGATCGCGAGGGCAGCGCCCTCCGTCGGATCCGTACCGGCTCCAAGCTCATCGAACAGACAAAGGGAATCTTCGTCTGCGTCTTTCAAGATAGATACGATGGACGTCATATGGGATGAAAAGGTGCTGAGACTCTGCTCGATGCTCTGCTCATCCCCGATGTCGGCGTACACCTCCCGGAAAATGGAAAGCTCGGAGCGATCCAGCGCCGGGATATGGAGTCCAGCCTGCCCCATAAGCGTCAAAAGACCAACCGTCTTGAGAGAGACGGTTTTTCCGCCCGTGTTTGGTCCAGTGATGATAAGAAGGTCAAAGTCCGTGCCAAGCGGAATGTTGACGGGGACAACCTTCTTTTTATCCAGCAGAGGATGACGTCCCTGGCGGATATTGATCCTGTGCTCGGTATTGAACAGGGGCATCGTCGCGTTCTGTTCCATGGCGAGAGACGCCTTTGCAAAGATAAAATCCAGCGTGGTCATCGCCTTCTGGTTGGAAGAAAAGGCGTCCGTGTGGGCGGCAGCCTGCGCGCTCAGCCCGGCAAGGATCGCTTCGATCTCTTCCTGTTCCTTGATGGAAAGCTCCTTGAGTTCATTGTTCATGCTGACAACGGCGGCCGGCTCGATAAAGAAGGTCGAACCGGAGGCAGACTGGTCGTGCACCATACCGGGAACCTGCCCCTTGTATTCCGACTTAACGGGGATACAGTAGCGGTTATTCCGCATAGTGACAACAGCGTCCTGCAGATAAGTGCGGTACGAGCCGTTGATCATGGAGTTAAGCTGCGAGTGGATCCGGTCGTTTGTCAGAGAAATGTTGCGCCGGATGTGCTTCAGCGTCGGACTGGCGTCATCCGCGATCTCGTCCTCGGACAGGATGCAGCGTTGGATCTCCCCGGCAAGCGGCGTCAGCGGCTCCAAGGCGTCGAAATAGACGTCCAGCGAATCGCCGGGAATATCGTCCCGGTCCCTGCGGCCGTAGGTCTTGATCCGGTTGACATTTTCCAGAAAGGCCGCGATCCGCAAAAGCTCGGAAACAGACAGAGCGCTGCCGACCTCCAGGGATTTGATGCAAAAGCCCAGATCTTTATTGCCGCCAAAGGAGGTGGAACCCTGCCGGAACAGACGGCTCAATGCGTCGGCAGTCTCCTGCTGTGCGGTCTGGATCTGCTCCGGGTCAGTCATCGGAACGAGCGAGGCGGCAAGGGCCTTTCCGGGTTCGGAGGTCGCCTTTTCCGTGAGCTGGTGGATGATCTTTGTATATTCTAATACGCGTAAAACTTTTTCGTTCATAAATTCTCCGTTTCAAATTCAAAGCAGTAATCGGGTAAGTTCGTTTTTTATTGTACCACATCCTGAGTATTTTCAAAGTCATTTCCATAGAAAATGACTCAAATATGGTAACAGTGCAGTCTCCGGATTCCTAATAAATGGTCATGCGAACGCAAAAAGAAAAGGTTGACAAGTGTACACCTATGAAATATGATAAAGGTACACAGATGTCAACCTAAATAATAACAGAATGTCCGATGGAGGAGAAAATGACGAAGATAACCGACGCCGAATGGCAGATTATGAGTTTGTTGTGGAATAACGAGCCGCAGACGATCACGCAGATGACGAAGGCGCTTGAGGAGTCGATGAAGTGGAGCAAGCACACGGTGATCACGTATTTGAAGCGGATGGAAGAAAAAGGGCTGGTGCATCACACCGAAGGGGAAAGGGCCAAATTATATTACGCAGACGTTAAGCGGGACGAGGCGGTTTTGCAGGAGAAGGAGCATTTCCTGAACAAAGTCTTTCGAGGCAATGCAGGTCTGATGGTCAGTACCCTGTTGCAGCAGAGCGATTTTACGCAGGAAGAAATACAGTATCTGGAGGAAATCCTGACGCAGAAAAAGAAGTGAGAAACAGAGGAGCCGGCAGATGGGGAAAGAATAGGAGGAGCTGACTGAACGATGAAAATAGTGGAATACAGCGTATTGGTAACCGTTATGATATTGCTTCGAAAGTTGTTGTGGAACCGGATTTCCAGAAGAATCCAGTATGCGCTCTGGATTTTTCCGGTGGCGTTTCTGTTGCTGCAACCCTTTGTACAGATAGAAAGCCGCTTCAGTATGCAGGGGATATTTTACAGTGTTTCGCGCAATTTTTCCATGATGAAAGAAAATGGACAGGAAAAAACGCAGGAGACCGCAGAGGGGCAAAGAGAAGATACAGCGCAAAACCTGATTAAGACTGGAGAGGGTGATCATGCTTATGTGATGTTTCCGGAAGAAAGAGGATTGTCTGCGCAGCAGGGGCAGATGACGGAGGGCATCGCGCCGCAGCCGAATGGAAAGGATCAGCAGGAATGGTCCTACGCGTTGGGAAAGGATCCAAAGAGAGCGTGGACATTTTTTTCGGCGGCCGTTTCCCTTTGCATGGGCGTTGTCATTGCGGCAAAGAATCTGTTGTTTTATGGCAGATGCCGTCGCAGCCGAAGATTCCTGCGTTCAATCCCGCAGCAAAAACTTAGGATCTATCTGCTGCCGGGGATAGAGACACCCTTTTTGCTGGGAAGAGGCATTTATCTTCCCGAGGATATGCAGGAGGAGAAAAAGCAGCTACGGTATATGGTACAGCACGAATACTGTCATTATCGGCATGGGGACAATTTCTGGACGATCCTCAGGATGCTGTGCATCGTCTTATACTGGTATCATCCGTTTGTGTGGATCGCAAACAGCTATATAAAGAGAGATTGCGAGCTTGCCTGCGACGAAGCGGTGCTTGCTGCAATGAGTGGAAAAGAGAGGGAGGAATACGGACAAACGCTGATGCAGATGTTGAGAAGGAGCGGCAATGCAAAGACGGATGGGCTTGCGGCGTCGCCTATGCGGGGAAAGGTCAGAAAGATGAAAGAGCGGCTGGAACTGATACACGGACGGAAGGAACCGTCCCGGGTGTTGTGCGGAAGCTCCATACTGGCGCTGGCGCTGCTGACCGGCTGCGCTTTTGCAGGGCAGACTGACACCGCCGCAGAAACAGCGGCCATTGAAGCTCCCGGGCAGGACACAGCGGCGAGGAAGCAGGATAAGCCTGCGGAAAAGCCGTTACCTGAGAAGAATGGGGAGAGTACGGCGGCAAGAGAAGAAGCCTTTCAGGATATTCCGTATAACGTGTCGGCGGTCGTCTGTGGGGATAAGACCTATGTTTTTTCAGAAAACGGAGTTTTTATAGCGAAGGACGATGCAAAACAGCACGGTACAGAGGAGAACTGGGAGCGCATTTATGACAAACCGGCGGTGCTTGGCATAAGCTGCCCGGAGCTTGAAGATGGCATTGTTTTCTTTTACGGATACCCGGAGGAGACGGAAAAGACGGCGATCCTGGCACTGGATACTGCAAGCGACAAGATAACGACCGCGCTTAACGTGGGACAGGATCTTAACGCCTATGCAGAGATGTATTATGAAGCGGGGAAACTGTATTGCTGCGAATATCTGCCCGATCGGAAGATCATCAGTATGGATGTGTTGGAAAACGGTGTGCTTGCGAAAAGCGCAGAGGAAATCCCGGGAACCTATCTGACAGGGAATCCATCGACAGCCATGGAGCAGCAAATGACGGCGCTGACAGAGCAGGAGTCCGTAGAACGGTGCTCGGTCTATTCGCCGGTCTATACCAGACGGGAAGGATATGACGGCGTATTTATCACCGCGTCAGACGCACAGGGCGATTGGAGCGTTCCGACCGATCTGCTGTATCAGATCACAGAAGAGGGAGAAGTGAAAAAGACAGAAGGGATTACGGATATCCTGGTTACCCGAAAAGGCATCGTTGGACGTGATCCGGGCGCATACAATGATATATGGCTCTGGGATGAGGCAGGCGGCACGAAACAGAAGATTTATGAAGCATCCGAAAACGGAGATGTGTATATTGGATACAATACCTATAATGAGGACGGTCTCTTTGGGATGGCGAAGGGAGAGGACGGAACGTTTCAGGCGGTGAAAATCGGATGGGACGGCGAGATAGCTCCGTTGTTTGAAGTAAAAAGCGAGGATGCGACGTATCCGGTCCACGCGCAGATGAGCGCTGCCGGCAGATATTTATATTATTACAATCCGGCGAGCGGGTGCATGGAGAGAGAAAAGATAAGGTAGGAAAATGCTGTCTGAGATTTCTTTACAAGTATCTGGAAAACCGCTATACTGAGAATGAATTTGCACGATGGATATTCTGTGAAATGTCGGATCATGGCATGGTACAGGGAAGCGAAGGAGATCACTTATGCCCGGGCAGGAGAATAAGATATCACAGGAGCAGACGCAGACAGCGGCAGGACAGGCCAAAGAGCAGGCGCAGTACACGCCCTCGGTAGAACCCGATTTTCTGAGAGAAAAGATCAAACAAAAGCCCGTCAACAAGAAGAAGCTGCTTCGAAGGACGGTCATAACAGTGGTGATGGCGGTTGTCTTTGGACTGGTGGCGTGCTTCACCTTTCTGATCCTGGAGCCGGTCATCAGCAATAACCTGTATCCCGAGGAAGAGGCAAAAGAAGTGCAGTTCCCGGAAGAGACAGCCAGCGAAGAGATGAAGCCGGAAGATATGCTGGTGGAAGAAGAGGTACAGCAGGAAGAAGCGGCTGTCACAGAGGAGAAGGAGACACAGCAGATCGAACAGATCCTGTCACAGATGGAGTTCGGTCTGGATGAATATAAGAATGTATATGAGCAGCTCGCGGCGCTGGCAAACACGGCGAGCCGGGCAGTGGTGACAGTTACCGGGGTAAGCTCGGATGTGGACTGGTTTAACGACACGTATGAAAATGAGGCGTCGGCGTCGGGCGTGATCGTTGCCAACAATGGAAGGGCGATGCTCATCCTTGTCAGCGAGAGGGCGCTCAAAGAAGCAGAAAGTATCGAGGTGACATTCTGCGATCAGGCAAAGGCAGAGGCAGCCGTGATCCAACGCGACAGCATCACCGGGCTGGCGGTTCTTTCTGTGCCGCTTTTGTCTATCGGGGAAGACACGATGGATGTGATCGACATCGCGAAGCTCGGAAGCTCCAACAAGGCAGATCTGCTGGGGAGTCCGGTCATTGCGCTGGGGAGTCCGTTAGGAACCAGTGGTTCCATCTCCTATGGAATTGTGACTTCTGCGGGGAGCTATATTGACCAGCCGGATTCTGCTTACCGGATGATCATGACAGATATCTATGGCGGCAGCAGCGCGACTGGCATACTGATCGACCTTAACGGCATGGTGATCGGAGTGATCGACTCGGCAACCCGGAACAGCGATATGCCGAATCTGCTTACCGCATATGGGATCACGGAGCTGAAAAAGACGATCGAAAGGCTGTCCAACAACAGGGAAAGCGGGTATCTAGGCGTACATGGGTGTGATGTGCCGGAAGAGGTGGCACGGGATATGCAGATAGAAATTCCTGCCGGTGCATATATTAAAAACATAGAGATGGATTCTCCGGCGATGGCAGCAGGAATCCAGAGCGGAGACGTTGTGATCGCCGCAGACGGAAATGAGATCCTTTCTTATGCCGAACTGCTGAATGTGCTGAACAATTCTGCGCCGCAGGATGTGCTGACGCTCACCATTTCGCGGCAGGGACGGGAGATGGAGGCAGATGTGACGCTGGGAAACCGCTAAGGATGAAACAGGCCCGTTTGCCAAAGGCGCGGCAGACAGGGCAGAATAAATAAGAAAGACAGAACAAAGTGCCTGGGAATGGAGACGGATATGAAATATATTAAGGACTATAAAGAAGGCGACAGAGTCTATGACATTTATCTGTGCAAACACAAGACGTCCGCAGTGACAAAGAACGGAAAGGCATATGACAGCGTTATCCTTCAGGATAAGACAGGAACGGTGGACGCGAAAGTGTGGGATCCAAACAGTGCAGGTATTGAGGATTTTGATACGCTGGATTACATAGAAGTCTATGGAGATGTGACGAGCTTTCAGGGAGCGCTGCAGGTCAACGTGAAACGCATCCGCAAGTGCCGCGAAGGAGAATACGATCCGGCGGATTATCTCCCAGTGAGCCCCTTCCCAATTGATGGAATGATGCAGGAGCTGTTGTCGTTGATCAACAGTGTGCAGAACGCATATCTGAAAAAACTGCTGCAGATGTTTTTCGTGGAGGACGAAGAGTTCGTAAAACGATTCCGCCAGTCATCGGCGGCAAAGACCGTTCATCACGGATTTGTCGGCGGCCTGTTGCAGCATACGCTTTCCGTAACGAAGCTGTGCGACTATTACTGTACGCAGTATCCCGTTTTGAACCGCGATCTCCTGCTGACGGCGGCGATCTGTCACGATATCGGTAAGACGAAGGAGCTCTCGCTTTTCCCGGAAAATGACTATACGGACGATGGACAGTTCCTGGGGCATATCGTGATCGGCAGTGAGATGGTGAGCGAAAAGATCCGGCAGATCCAGGGATTTCCGCCGGTGCTGGCAAATGAACTGAAGCACTGTATCCTGTCCCACCATGGAGAGCTGGAGTTTGGGTCGCCTAAGAAACCGGCTATCGTGGAGGCGGTTGCTCTGACTTTTGCAGATAACACGGACGCAAAGATGGAGACTTTTACAGAACTTTTGGAAAACAGCAAAGAGAGCGGCTGGCTTGGCTTCAACAGACTGTTTGAGTCCAACGTGGCATGGACGAAGATGGAATAATAAAAATCCGGAGGCGGAGAGTGTATGGAATACAGGAAAAATGACATCGTCACGGTTTCCATTGAGGATATCGGAAACGACGGTGAAGGGATCGGAAAGACGAACGGCTATACGCTCTTCGTAAAAGATGCGGTGCTGGGAGACACCGTCGAGGCGCGCATCACAAAATGCAAGAAAAACTATGGATATGCCAGAGTGGAGAAGGTTCTGAAACCTTCTTCTTTTCGTGTAGAGCCAAAGTGCGCGCTCCATAAGCGATGCGGCGGCTGCCAGATCCAGGCCATGGATTACGCGCAGCAGCTTGCCTTCAAGCAGAACAAGGTGAAAAACCATCTTGTGCGGATCGGTGGATTTGAAGAAGAAAAGATCGATACAGTTATGGAGCCGATCGTTGGAATGGAAGAGCCGTGGCATTATCGCAATAAGGCGCAATTTCCCGTAGGATACGACCGCGAGGGAAATCTGGTTACCGGGTTTTACGCAGGAAGAACACACGACATCATTGCCAATACCGATTGTGCGCTGGGCGCTGCCGAGAATCAGAAAATTCTGGAGGCGATCCTCGATTATATGAAAGAAAACCGCGTGACGGCTTACCGCGAAAAAGAAGGAACCGGACTGGTACGGCATGTGCTGATCCGAACCGGCTTTTGCAGCGGAGAGATCATGGTGTGCCTTGTCATAAATGGCAGGAAGCTGCCGGCAGAAGAGCGGCTGATCGAAAGACTGCGGAACCTCTCTGTGGAGGATGCGATGCAGAATCGGAGGATTGCGAGCATTTCAGTCAGTGTCAATACTGAGAGAACCAACGTGATCATGGGAAAGGAAATCCGGCTGCTGTGGGGAAAAGAGCGGATCGTTGATACGCTTGGAGAAATTGAGTTTGCAATCTCGCCGCTTTCCTTTTATCAGGTCAATCCGAGGCAGACGGAAAAGCTGTACGGTCTGGCGGTGGAATACGCCGGACTGACAGGCAGGGAAACCGTGTGGGATCTGTACTGCGGAATCGGAACGATTTCGCTGTTTATGGCAAAGAAGGCGAAGCGGGTGTGCGGCGTGGAGATCATTCCGCAGGCGATCGAGGACGCCAGGGAGAACGCGCGCCGAAATGGAATCGCGAACGCCGAATTTTATGTCGGAAAGGCCGAGGAGGTACTGCCGGAATTTTATCAGCAGGCATCTGCGCAGCAAAGCGAGGCGGAGGCGGACAAGCTGCACCCGGATGTGATCGTGGTGGATCCGCCCAGAAAGGGCTGCGATGAGAAGTGTCTGGAAACCATGCTTGCCATGCGGCCGGAGCGGATCGTGTATGTGAGCTGTGACTCTGCGACGCTTGCCCGGGATCTGAAGATATTGTGTGAAGGCGGGTATGAGCTTAAGAGAGTGAGGGCGGTGGACCAGTTTGGGCAGACGGTGCATGTGGAGACGGTAGTTCTTTTGTCCCAACTGAAATAAAAGCTGGATGATTACATTAATGTCACGATTGAACTTGATGATGTGGATATTTCTTCTGGAAAGTCTGGGTCTAGTGGAACACTACATTTAGAAAAACCAATCATTATTACACTATATATAGTATGATAATGATTGGAATTTTTGTTTATAGAGGGTTTTTTCCAATCATTAGTATATACGGAATGATTGAAATCAGATATAAAGGAGGAAAGAAACAGATTTTAAAGCATATGAATGATGGAGGGAGATTAATATGAAAAAATTACAAGTACAAGGGGTGATACTGGTTATAACAGCCATGCTTTCAGCAGTATTATTAAGTGCATGTGGGAAAAATCCAGAAGATAAAAAATTAACTCCGAAGCCAGGAACAAAGCAGGAAGCAGATGTGGAAACGGAAACAAAAACAGAAACAGAAGAGGAAACAGAAACAGAAGAGGAAACAGAAACAGAAACTGCTGGATCAGTGGACGGTGATTGGGATGATTTTTGTGGAGACTGGATGCTTGTTGGTTTTGAGTATAGCGATTCTATAGATGATACAGAACCATCGGTTAATAATCCGTACTATTATGCAGAGCATGAGTGGATTTTCTCCGAGATTCTCATATACGAGGAAGAAAACAGCCTGTATGCGGATTATAGCCGCACTGGATACGAAATGCAATCAATAAATGGAATGGCCCTTGTAAAACAGGATCCTACTTCGGATGGTCAGCCTGTGGCGCGGTTAAAAAACCGGCGTGATGAAAAAGATACAGTGCGAACCCTGACGCTGATTGGAGAAAATGAACTCCGCTATTGCGAACAGGAGTTATGGAAGGAAACGGGACTGGAGCATGTAATGATCTGCACATATCTGCGGGTAGGTTCAAAGGAAATGGAGCAGAAAAAAGAATATCAGTATGTGAATGAGGTAACGGTATCTACAGTTCAGGAGCTGGCAGAGGCGATTCAGAACCGGACCAAGATTATCCTGAAAGAAGGAACGTATAATTTCAGCGATCTTGACTGTGATAGCATAAAAAATCCTAATATTGACTGGATAGAGAGTTATGAGGGTCTGGCAGAGTATACGGTGCAAAATGTGGAGAATCTATGTATCGAAGCGGAAGAAGGTGCCAGAGTGGAACTCAGTACAGAAAATTCTTATGCAAGAACGCTGGGATTTGAAGACTGTCATGAGATTACACTACGCGGCCTGACCTGCGGCCATGAAGTGGAACCCGGATATTGTACCGGCAGTGTGATTTATCTTAATCGATGCAGCTATATAGCAATTGATAACTGTAATTTATATGGAAGTGGAACCTATGGAATAGAAGCTTATAGTATTTTTAATTTAACAGTAGATGATACAGACATTTATGAGTGTACCTATGGTCTTGTATGGTTTTCAGCGGTAGAAATGGCAGCATTTACGAATTGCAATTTCATGACCAGTGAACAGTACAGTATGTTTTCCTTCATTGGCTGCTACAGTATTGTTCTGGATGATTGCAAGATTATAGGAAATGAAACAAAATCAGAGGGCAGTCCATTCATAACCTGTCAGGAGTCTCTTGGGGTCGACTTCGAGAATTGCCAGTTCAGAGGCAATAAGTACCAGGTCTTTTTGGAGGAAGGATATAACCCGCCGAACAATACTATCGTATTTACCAACTGTACAGTGGAGGATGAAAGTCAGGATTTGGATTATCCGGAGGGGATTACGCAAGTGTCATATCGGTAAGGATTCGTGAATAGAGTGTTGAATAGATAGGAAGAGAGAAGGTCATTGTTGCACAAAATATCAGAAAAATGTGCAACAATGACTCTTTTTCTGTACAAAATCCAGGTAAAATCTCCATATAGAGTATACGCATCATGAAAAAGAAGGTATAATAAAGGCAATTACATATTCTGTAGAGGAGAAAATATCGAATATGGGGGAATGCTCAAAAAATAAGAAGAAAGTTCATGATCTGCTGAGATATGGCTTTCTGGGGGTTCTCATTGTCATGGGAGTGTCCGGATGCGGCAAAGGGACAATGAAAGAGCCTGTTACAGTTACAATCTGGCATGTATACGGAGGTCAGGCAGAATCACCGCTTAATGATATGATTGCTCAATTCAATGAGACAGTGGGAAAAGAAGAAAATATTCAGGTGCAGGTGGGCAGTGTTACGAATACAAACACGATTCATGAGAGCGTTCTTTCATCTGCTTTTGATGATCCTGGAGCTGAAGAACTGCCGGATATGTTCGTTTCTTATCCAAAGACCGTTCTGGCCATGCCGGATGATTCCGTACTGGTGGACTATCGGGATTATTTTTCGGAAGAAGAATTAGATAGTTTTATTCCGGCCTTCCTGACGGAAGGACAGATTAACGGCAGACAGCTTATCCTTCCGGTTGCAAAGTCCACAGAGGTCATGTTTGTAAATGAAACAGCATTTGACCGCTATGCAAAAGACAGAGGAGCCTCTCTTGAGGATCTGGAAAACTGGGAAGGTGTTTTTCGTCTGGCCGCCGATTATACAAAATGGACGGATGAGCAGACACCAGATATAGAGGGAGATGGAAAGCCATTTTTTGTCCATGATTATCACTTTAATTATTTTCAGGTAGGTGTGGAGTCCTTAGGAGAATCTTTCTTTACGAAGGATGGAACCGGGCTTGCTTTTGGACCTGCCTTTGAACAGGTGTGGGAACCTTATGCCAGTGCAGCGGTACAGGGAGGAATCTGGCTTCAAGGAGGCTATGCTACTGAACCATTGCGTACAGGGGATGCCATTGTATCAGTGGCATCATCTGCCAGCGTCCTGTATTACTCTGATACGGTGACTTATGCGGATAATACGACAGAGAAGGTGAATATTATCTCCATGCCATGTCCGGTTTTTGAAAATGGAGAAAACCTGGTCATGCAGCGAGGTGCGGGAATCTGTACTGTAAAATCGACTCCAGAGAGAGAAAAAGCATGTATGACATTTTTGAAATGGCTGACAGATGCCGAGCGGAACGTGGAATTTGTGACGCAGCTTGGATATATGCCAGTAAAGCAGGAATCTTTTGAAAAATATCTTCCGGATGCCATCGAGCAGCTGCAGGATCCCATGTATCAGTCATTGTATCAGGCCTTCCTGCAGACGCAGGAGAAATATACGTTTTACACGGCACCCCAATATGATGATTATCTGGAACTGGAAACGAGATTTGAAGATCAGATTCGTCAGAAGCTTCAAATTGCCAGACGTTCCTACCTGGAACTGCCGGAACAGTCAACGGTGGAGCTTGTAAGGGCAACACTGGAAAGCTTTATGCGGGATTATCAGCCATGAGAACAGGAAAGGTGGTGACGTAATGAGTCACTTGTTTCATAAAATTGGTTATTCGCTGCGTCACTGGAGTGAAGTTGGGGTAGCCATGCAGCGGAAGCTGACCGTTTATTTTGCCTGTACGGTTCTGGTCGTATTTGTGGCGGCAGTTGTCCTGATCCGGACGGCAGGCATTATGCCGGGGTCTGAACGTAATCTTGGAGAGACACTGGCAGTACAGCATCAGAATACGGTTTCAGCCATGACGAAGCAGATGGATCTTCTGACAGCAAGAAGCATCCACTTGTCTGAGGAGATCACATGGACAATGGAACAGGTTCTAATTGAGCATGGAAAAATATTTGAGGATGTCAATGATAACCCACAGCTGATTCTGGATCTTGAGGATTCACTGTATGGAGCATTGGAAACCGTCTTACGTTCCAATGCATGCAGCGGAGCATTTTTTATACTGGATGCTACGGTGAATACAAAGACAGAAGCAGCAGATACATCACGGATGGGAGTCTATTTGCGGTTTTCTGATTTGAAAGCTGTTGGAACAGCCGATCAGCATATGGTGTACTTTCGCGGTGCGGCAGATATCGCCAGAAAAAAACAGATTCAGATGCATAATCGCTGGGATCTGGAATTTGATACGGCATTGATTCCCTGTTATGAAACACTTTTGGATTTTAATCAGAATCGTCTGGCAGAAGGAGCGGTGTGGACGGAACGGTTTCGACTGAGAGATACATGGGAAGATGTTATTCTGCTGTGTGTACCGGTTCTGGATCAGAATGGAGTTCCCTGTGGTATCTGTGGAGTAGAACTCAGCCAGCTGTATTTTGTTCTTTCTTATCCGGCGGCAGAAAGTCGATTTGGAAATATGGTTACTCTTCTTGCTCCTGCAGAGGGCAGAAAATATGACTTGTCAAAAGCTATGATTGGCAATACATCAGGAACATATTTGAAATCTGCTGGTTTACTTAAAATCAGAAGTGGAAAATACTATCAGACAGCTGCCACTGAGGTTGAGCGTTATTTTGGTCTTTCCAGCCCCTTGGATGCACGATTAGTCAGTGGTCAGACGCCGATGATTTTAACATTGCTGCCGGAGGATAGTTATCAGCAGGCATCACATAGAATTCGTCAGATCTGGTTTGCAGGAGCAGCTGTGTTCCTGATCCTGATCCTTCTTTTGGCGGGAGGTGTATCGGGGCATTTTTCAGCTCCGATTGTGCGCAGCTTAAACGCTGTGCAGCAGGGAAAGACCGGAGAAGATGGGCAGCATGCCAGAATCCGTTCAGGGATCTCAGAAATTGATGCATTAGTATCGTTCCTGCAGACCAGAAGTGAAAAACTAAAGACCAGTGAACTTCCACCGGAGATTGATACAATGCTCCAGGAATTCAAAGTCCGGGTTGGAAAACTGACACCTGCGGAACGGTTTATTTTTCAGCTGTTTATTGATGGATGCGATGTGCAGACAGCTGCAGAACGAAGCTTTGTCAGCGTGGCGACGGTACGTAAGCATAATACAAGTATCAACAGAAAACTGGAGGTGTCCAATCGAGAGGAGCTGATGGTTTATGTCGACCTTTTCCGGCGATGTGGCAGGCTGGAGGAACTAAAAAACGGATAAGAGGAGAATCCTGCCCACAGGATTCCACTATTACTATATATAGCATAAAAGAATTAAAGACCACAATATATTGTATGCGAATTGTTGGAAAATTACTAAAAGCGTTAGATATTCCAATGATTCGCATATATTTTTTTTGCAAAAACTGATATGCTGACTTCGGATAGTAAGTGAAAACAAAGACGAGAAAGGAGATTTGTTTATGGGTCTGATTAGAGCTGGTATGGGAGCATTGGGGGGCACACTTGCGGATCAATGGAAAGAGTTTTTCTACTGTGAATCGCTGGGAAAAGATGTACTGGTAACAAAAGGACAGAAACGTACTACGGGACGTTCGTCCAATACAAAAGGAAATGATAACATTATTTCCAATGGAAGTGGGATCGCAGTTGCAGACGGACAGTGTATGCTGATCGTAGAACAGGGCAGGGTCGTTGAGGTTTGCGCTGAGCCGGGGGAATTTACCTACGATACTTCTTCAGAACCTAGTATCTTTGCAGGAAACCTGGGCGAGAGCATTCGCGAGACATTCAAGGTAGTCGGCAAACGTTTCACATTTGGTGGAGATACCGGAAAGGATCAGCGTGTTTACTACATTAATACAAAAGAGATGGGTGAGATCCTTTATGGAACGGCCACACCTATTCCGTTCCGTGTAGTTGTAAATGAAGATCTGGGATATAAACTGTCAGTGGATCTTCGCTGTAACGGTAATTTTACATATCGCATCAGTGACCCGGTCCTGTTTTATACCAATGTCTGCGGAAATGTAGAAAGCGACTATGAAAGTACGGAGATTGCACCTCGATTAAAGGGTGAATTGATGACAGCGTTGCAGCCGGCACTGTCAACTCTTTCTGCAAAGAAAATTCAGTATTATGAAATTCCGGCACATACTCTGGAGCTTTCGGATGCATTGAATGATGTCCTCTCAAAAACCTGGAAGGAAAAACGTGGTATAGAGGTATTTTCATTTAATATCAATTCCTTAAGTATTCCGGATGATCAGCGTCTGAAACTGACCGAGTGGGAAGAAAATGCAATGACAACCAATCCGAACACTGCGGCAGCCCGCCTGGTAGGAGGACAGATCGATGCTATGAAAGCAGCAGCAAACAACAATGCAGGAGCGATGACCGGATTCATGGGCATGGGTATGGCTATGAATGCAGGCGGAATGGGCGGCATGAATGCACAGAACCTGTTTGCAATGGGGCAGCAGCAGAACCAGGCAGCAGCACCACAGCCGGCACAGCCACAGGCGGCAGCAGCACCACAGCCTGCAGCAGGAAGCTGGACGTGTAAATGCGGAGCCACAGCTACCGGAAAATTCTGTCCGGAATGTGGTTCACCAAAGCCGGCAGACAGTGACGGATGGACCTGTTCCTGTGGAACGGTGAATAAAGGAAAGTTCTGTCAGAACTGTGGCGCAAAGAAACCGGCCGGAGCACCTTTATACCGTTGCGATAAATGCGGTTGGGAACCGGAAGATCCGGCACATCCGCCAAAATTCTGTCCGGAGTGCGGTGATCCGTTCGATGATGGAGATATTACAAACTAAAAATTACCTGACAAAAAGAAGGGAGGTTTCAATATGGGATTTTTTGATAAAAAGTATTGTGATGTGTGTGGAGAAAAGATTGGTCTCCTTGGAAACCGAAAGTTAGAGGATGGAAATCTCTGTAAAGATTGTGCAGCAAAGCTTTCCCCGTTTTTCTCTGAGAGAAAATCTTCTACGGTGGAAGAGATCAAACAGCAGCTGGCTTATCGTGAAGAAAACCAGCGTCAGATCGCAAGCTTCCGGGCAACCCGTATCATCGGTGATCGGATGAAGGTGATGGTTGATGAACTTGGAAAACGTTTTGTTGTCACCTCTTCCAGCGATATTTTAAAGGCGAATCCGGATATCATTCCTCTTTCCGATGTAATTTCCTGTAATCTGGATCTGCAGGTGGATGACACGGAATTGAAGAAGGAGGATGCCCAGGGAAAGGAAGTCAGTTATAATCCGCCGAGATTCTGTTATTCCTATAACTTCTATATTGAGATTTCAGTCAAACATCCTTGGTTCAGCCAGATTCGTTTCCGCCTGAACTCGAGTGATATTGAGATTGTAGATGAGGTTACCGGTATGGGTGCCGGCATGGGAAGAATGATGGGCAGCCGCCGCCAGAGCATGGTACATCCGGAATACAATATGGATTACCGTAAATATCAGCAAATGGCAGATGAAATCGTAGCTGTTCTGACCGGTCAGCCGACAGCAAGAGGTGTAGCGGCGAATGTGATCAACAATATGGCAGATGGTCAGGGATTCGTCAATTCCGTTGTGAACGGAATAGGCGCTGGCGTGGCTGGTGTCGGAATGATGCAGGGGCAGGCTGGCATGCAGAATCCGAATATGATGCAGAATGGAATCTGGACCTGCTCCTGTGGCGTGGCAAACACCGGAAGATTCTGTCAGAACTGTGGTTCTCCGCAGCCGGAAGCGAGGAGTTTCCGCTGCAGCGGCTGTGGCTGGGAGCCTGCAGATCCTGCACATCTACCGAAATTCTGTCCGCAGTGCGGAAGTCCATTTTAGCAGAAAGAGCAACAATAGGAGGCGCTGATATATGGGAAAAAGAAGAATTTTAACCGTTGTATTGGCAATGATTGTGGCATTTGGTCTGGCTGCATGCGGCGGAGGGAACAAACCGGCTGAGACCGATGCTGCTAATCCTGAAACGACAGAAATAACGGAAGAAACAAAAGAGGACGAATCAAAAGAGGACGAATCAAAAGAGGGAGAAGTGGAAGTGAAAGAGACTGAGACGGAAGAACCTCAGCCCAAGATTCCGGAGAATGCCACAGAGTTTCTGCTGACAAATCCGAAGATTCAGGCACAGGCAAGTTTCTATCTCCCGAATGAAGCGAAGGAATGGGAAATACAATGCCTGAACAAAAAGGATCCGGTCAATGTACCTCAGAGATATGTGTATAAATCAGAAAATGCAGATGGTACTTCACTGAGAATGGATATCCGGCTGACGGCGACAGGTACAGAAAAACTGGCTGAGATGCTGGCAGATGAGGAGACGGAGAAGATACAGGTTCAGAATTATCCGGCATCTTTGGAGACCACGAACACCTCCTGGATCTATACCATTGATTTGGGCTCTTTTACAGAGGGACTGAATCTGTATGTGTTAGTTTATTTTGAAGGTGGAAATGAGGAATATGCCAGCATAAAGGAACTGGCAGATACCAGGGACATGTTCCTGGAAACCCTCACAGTGACTACAGATTATGAAGGCAAAGAAGACCGCAGCGGACGCAAATATCAGGGCTCTGGTATGTGTTCTCTTCCGGATACCATCGAATATCATGGAGAAACCGTTGAAATCATCCAGGTTCCGCAGGATTTCCAGGTATACAGTCTGAAAGCAGAAGTATATGATTCAGATCCGATACCGACAAGAGTAGTAGCAACGATCAACAACACGATCAGTAATGCCTATCTGGAAGCGGAAGGGTACGAGGAATGTACCATTGCCGGATATTCTGGAATTATGAAACAGACTGTGTTCTATGGATATGTGAGCAGTTATCTGCGTCTTAAGATCAATGAGGGTACCAATTATGATGTGTATGCGACCACCTATGTGGATGACAGTGTACTGACGGATACAGTGGAACTGGCAGCTGCTGCGGACATCGTGAAGAATGATCCGGATACCTATTATCAGAAATCTCTGGATCTGTTGGAGACTCTGTTAAATGAAGCTCAATTCAGAGAACCGGTTGACTCATGGTTTGAGTAAATCCAGGCAGAGAGAAGAAAGGAGGACAGAGTATGGGAAATATTCAGGAATATAAATGTCCATGCTGTGGCGGTGCCATTGTTTTTGACAGCGCCATTCAGAAAATGAAGTGCCCCTGCTGTGACACAGAATTTGAGATGGAGGCCCTTCAGGGATATGATGAGGCTTTAAAACAGCAGGAGCAGGGCGATGATATGACATGGGATACTGCTGCAGGAAGCGAGTGGCAGGACGGAGAGGAAACGGGACTGCGTACCTATCAGTGTAAATCCTGTGGCGGCGAGATTGTGGGAGATGAAAGTACGGCCGCCTCTTCCTGCCCATACTGTGGGAATCCGATTGTTTTGATGGGGCAGTTTTCGGGAGAGCTTCGCCCGGATTATGTGATTCCGTTTAAGCTGGATAAAAAGGCGGCGAAGGCAGGTCTCATGAAGCATTTGAGTGGAAAACGTCTTCTTCCGAGGATTTTTAAAGATCAGAACCATATTGATGAGATTAAAGGTGTATATGTGCCGTTCTGGCTGTTTGACACCAATGTAGATGCCAATATCAGATATCGGGGGACACAGATAAGAACTTGGAGTGACAGCAAGTATGATTACACAGAGACGCGGTTTTTCCTGTTAAACAGAGGCGGAACCATTGGATTTGAGAGGGTGCCGGTAGATGGCTCCAGCAAGATGGAGGACGATTTGATGGAATCAATTGAACCCTTCGATTTTAGCGAAGCGGTTCCATTCCAGACAGCATATCTTGCAGGTTATATGGCTGACAAATATGATGTATCTGCTGAAGAAAGCGTGGAACGCGCCAATGTCCGCGTGAAGAAATCAACGGAAGATAATTTCCGATCCACGGTGACAGGCTACAACACCGTAACTGTGGAACAAAGCAGGATACAGCTTCATGATGGTAGTGCTAAATACGCACTGTATCCGGTATGGATTTTAAATACCACGTGGAATGGAGAACAGTACCGGTTTGCCATGAATGGGCAGAATGGTAAATTTGTCGGAGATCTTCCGGTGGATAAGAAAGCAGCAAACCGCTGGATGCTTCTTTCAACAGCTGCCATTGCTGCAGCGGCTTATGGTATAAGCTGGCTGTTGTGGCTGGCACGTATTTTATAGAAAGGAGGGCAAGACAGATGAAAAGGATGGGGAAACAACTTGTGGGTATGACGGCAGCTGTGCTTCTGGCGGCATGGTCTTTCCCGGCAGCGATAGTGAATGCGGAAGGATTTACGGGAGAGTATGAACGTCTGATAGACATGGCGGATCTTCTGACCTATGAGGAAGAGTCTGAGTTACTTGAAACTTTAAATGAAATCAGTGAACGACAGAAAATGGATATTGTACTGATCACGTCGGAAGACATGGATGGTTACAGCGATATTCAGGATTATGCGGACGATCTTTATGATTACTGTGACTACGGATATGGAGCAAACAGGGACGGAGTGCTGCTTCTTATCAGTATGGAAGAACGTGACGGGTATATTTCCACCTGTGGTTATGGAATTACAGCCTTTACAGATGCGGGAATCAGTTATCTGGAAAGTGCGATGAAAGAAGACCTTTCCTCCGGAAATTACGTTGCCGCATTCCACACCTATGCGTCTGAGTGTGATCAGCTGATCATGATGGCCAGAGAAGGTCATCCGTTTTCAAACAAGGATCTGCCCCATGCACCGTTATCACCACTGGTACTTCCTATCTGTATTGTGATTGGTCTGGTGGGAGCATTTCTTATCGTGGGCAGCATGAAGGCGCAGCTGAAAACGGTGCGGAAACAGGAAGCTGCAGCAAATTATGTAAAAAAAGGAAGTATGAAGCTGGCAACCCAGCAGGACTTGTTCCTGTACAGTAAAGTGGATCGGGTAAAGAAACCGGAAAAGGACAGTTCCGAAAGCAGTACCCATACCTCTTCTTCGGGAACAACCCACGGCGGAGGCGGCGGAAAGTTTTAAGTGACGCTGAAAAGTGTTTGGAAAAGGAGATGGCATGTGTATGAAAGTTCTGATGGGTGCTGTGATTGTATTATCAATGGCTACCGTGACAGCCTGTGGAAAAAAGCCGGAAGTGTCTGACGGGAAAACGATAGAATCTGTTCATGAAGAATCAGAAATGGCAAATGAACCGATGACAGAATCAGAGTATGAAGAAACGGCAGAATCTGCTGACGATGAAAATATAGAAATCCCGGAATCTGCCGGACAGGGTTTTGAAAGAGTGGCAAATCAGTCTGACTGGAATGGTACATATTACCGTGAAGACGGAGAATATATCACGGTGTATGACACGGATGAGGATTATCTGTTTCTTTCTTACCCAGAGAGCAGCTATGAGCATATGATAGATATTCTGCAGTTCACAGATGCTGGAAAAACACAGGCAGTTTCTGCAGCCCAGGAGATAACGGCGGTCTATACACTTTCTGGAGATGTCCTTTCTGTAGATTCCGGTACAGAAATTATTCCATTTATGCAAGGGGATTACTACAGGAAAAAAGATGCTTCCTGCTGGAAAACAGAAATAGATGGGACGGACAGATACCTGGATGAAACAGGAAATATTCTGCGTAACCATATGACTCCAGATGGCTGGTATACGGATGAAAATGGCAGAAAATTGTGGCAGATAGGGATGCTGCTGGTTACACCAGGGCTTTATGAGTCCATGCCGGCATATTCAGAGAGAGAAGGATATGAGACCTGGAGTTTCAATATGTATAGTGGAGCAGGAGATTCTGGATTTTTCAACAGCCCGGACGAGCGGATAGAGGTGGGAACAGTGGATTATACCGTGTATGATCAAGAGATGAATCCCTATTACACAAAGGAGGCAATGTATGTATATAATTCTCCTGACGGCTATGTGATTGAGGATGTGTCCGGTCAGGAATTTGCCTGGTTTTATCCAACGATTCACTGGAATGATTTGATGATTCAGATGTATGGGACGGAAGCTTATCATACGGTGCGCCTGATAGAAGATTACTCAGACTATGGTGGTTAAATTTTTATTATGATATGAGGAGGGATAGCAAATGGGAAAGAAAAGAAAGACTGGAAAAAAGGAAGGTGTGTTTCTGACAATACTGGTATTGTTCTGTACATTTCTTACCGGCTGCGCTTTCCTGGATATCAGAGACGGTGGGCAGGGAATGACCAATCCAGACTATGTGGAACCGGAAGAAGAATCAACCACAAGCAGCCATACGGAATCCCCGGACTCGGGAGAGTCCCCAAAAGAAGCTGCGACTTCCTGGCTTACCGAGGCGGGGAAAGCATCATTAGTGGAAGAACAGGAATGGCTGCGAGATTATGGGGCGGTATTTGGAGCCTCATTTCTGGGTTATACGCCAGATTACAGCTTTCCAGGAAAAGAATATCAAAGAGCTGAAACCTATCCGTATTTGGAAGGGATCCCGGAAGACCATATCATAGAATATATAGGAGATGAGTGGTATGTGATCGTTCCGGCGGAGGAGGGATGGAAGATGTCCATAGAGTCCTGCAGCTGGAATGATGACTTTACTGAGAGCAGCACAGAAGATCTGCTATGGGAAAGCAACGATGGTCTTCCTCTGATCTTACGGTGTAATCTCAGTGATCTTTATTCCAATGTACGGGTCACAGCCAGAAAAGGAAGCCGGGAAGTTTCCTGGCATCCCTATTACCTTACTTATGCCGGAGAAATCGAGCCGACAGACGGAGTGATGCAGCTTTTATCGGGTTCCTACATACCGGAGGAGGGATATCTCTATGGAATGGAGGGAAGCTGGTATTGCGATTCTGCTAAAACAGATGCTGGTGAACCCTATTTTTACAGCGTTACTTTCATGACCGGTGAGGATGGATATCCTTTAGATATGTGGTATTATGGAGGTTTTTTGGATGGAGAGATGGAGGATATCCGTTTTTTCTGGGATGGCTATTATGCATATGGGGATCCCCTTGGGGAGTCTCTGGAATTCTGGCTGAACACGCCGGATGGAACCCGAAGCGGTACGATCTGGCTGGAGCTGGAAGGAGACTGCCTGACTATTCACGAAATGGAAGGAGAAGCTTTTTTTCCATTCACGAGCGGGTCAGTGGAAAAGTTCTATTTGCATCCCGTAGCAGCGGCCGGGGAAAACTATGATTATTCCGGCAATGAAATCGATGTGCTGCTTGCACAATCTGAAGTACAGGAGAGGCTGGAACTGGGTATGACAATCCGGGATGTGGACGGTATGGAGACTATCCAGGGTGAAGCCTGTGTGCTCTTTGCCCTTGGAACAGAGCATCCGGACCAGTTCGTAGCAGAATATTATTATGCGGTGTCTCCATCCGGACTCGTTTATCGAATGGATTATCTGACCGGAGAATGGGAACCGATCTAAAGGAGGGATATGATGAGCGAGATAACATTGAACAGACTTCCAAAAACATTACAGGAATTACAGGCAATGCCCCAGGCAGGCTTGACAAACCCGGAGGAAGTGGCTGCTTTGACGGTAGCAGCCCTTGCCCTTTATCCTGAAAATCCATCAGAAACAGAAAAAATGCTGGATTTTCTGCGTGGACCCAGACCGTTAAATGGAATTGACAAACAGTTTATAAGAGACAGATTTCGTGGAAAAGAGTATCTGATGCGTTCTTATTTTTCCGGCTCTTCTCCGGAGAATAATTATACTCCAGTACAGCCCTACCGGGTAGCGGTATCGGAAAACGACTACAGCAGAAGCCAGATAGGAGAAGGATATTTGACCTTGTATGTGGCGTGCAGCGGAGCAGATAGTCCGCGGCCATTAAAGCTCCGGATGAAACCATCTACAGGACAGTGGTTTTTGTGGGAACAGCAGCTCTTAGCCGGAATCCGCATACCAAAAGCGGCAGATCCCTGGGCATAGAAACAGGATTAAGGGAGGAGAGGGTATGAATCAGGGGAAGATTATGACCATCCACTGTGCCACCTGTGGCGCACCTGCCCAGTTTGATGTATTGACACAGAATTACCACTGTTCAAACTGTGGAGGAAATACAGGAACAGAGATTCCGTTAAAAGAGCTTCAGGAATTTCGGAGTCTTACGAAAACCCTATTGCAGCAGGAGCTTCCGGATAGCCAGACGATTGCCTATGAGTGTCCGAATTGTGGAGCCAGGGTAATTGTAAAAGAACATGAAGTGGCAGAGACCTGTATTTTCTGCCAGTCCAAGGTTCTGCGCTCGGATGTCCAGATGGGAGAAGGATTCCCGGAGATGCTGATTCCATTTAAGCTGAACCGGAAACAGGCAGAAAAACGGCTGGATGAATGGATTGAACAGCATCATGATAAAAATGAAGCACAGATTTTAAAAGAAAACAAGAAAAACTTAAAAGGGATATATCTTCCTTATGAGCTGATTCGTGGACCCATCCGTTTCACTGTGACCAGGGACAATTCCAACAGACATTATGAATGCGGAGGATTTCTGGAGCATGTGGCAGTCAATGTGACGGATCGCTGCAACAACCTGTTATTAAATGGAATGGAACCATTTTTGTGGGATGAACTGGAGCCATTCCAATTTGGATATATTGCAGGCCATGCAGCAGAGGTTCCGACTGCAGATGGCGCGGAGTTAAGACGCCGTGTGTTTGAAGAGGTGGCAGAGGAGTATCGTCCAACTGTGGAACGCACGATGCAGACAACCGGACTGGGTATTCATCCGGTTTCAGAGGCACTGCTTCGCCTGCCGGCATTTCTTCCAGTCTATTTTATGGATTGCGGAGCCGTACAGGCAGCAGTAAATGGGCAGACTGGCAAAGTATCTGTACTGGCAGAAAAAGAAACCAGGACTTATCCCTGGGTGATTGAGCCGCTGCTTGGAACGCTGGCAGTGATGATTTTTTTCTTTTTTGCATTCCGGAATTATGGCGGTGTGCCGATGAATCTGAAGGAACTGTTTGAACTGGTTGGCATGGCAGGACTGGTGGCGGCGCTGATTCTGTTTACGGTGTTCAGTAAGGGAAGAGACGCCAGAGTTCGGAGAAAGATTCTTAAGAGTATCAGCGAGGAAGAAAAGAAAAGACCAGATGACTCCATAAAACCGGTGTTCTTTGAAACAATTGGCGGAAAGGAACTTCCAGTACAACTGGTGTTCTACTCGTTGGGGCGTATCGCAAAGATTGCGATGATTCTTCTGCTGGTAAATGCTTCTACTTGTATTCTGGCATGGATTCTCACCACATTTAAGTGTATTGGTTCCGGTGACTGGACGATGTTTCAGCAGCTGGATTATAGTTACAATATCATCTGGCTATGTCTGGCTCTTCCCATTTCGATGGCAGGATTTGCCGTATTTGGACGAATAGAGGTTTATGATTCACCTGTGATCTTTCAGCTTCTGGAAAATGGAAATCGAAAACGCATCCACCAGAAGAAAGAGAACAGGAAAACGTTACGTATGCGTTGGAAGAATGTCAGGGAGACAATGGGAAACTGGGCACTGCCATTACTCATTGTATTACCATTGTATGCTATGACTGTTTATATGATCATGAATCCCTGGCCATAAAGCAACAAAAAAGAGCAGTGGTGGATGATTTAAAAAGAAAGGGGGGTGAAGATGAAGAAAACCCAGAAACCGGGGAAAAACAAAAAAACAGGTGCGGTAATTGTGGTACTGCTCGGCTTACTTTGCGCTGTCTCTACAGTGAAATCGTGTGCTGCAAAGCGTGCGGCCATTCAAGGAAAAGTGGATGATGTGGTATATGTGGGACAGGGCAGCTATAATCCGGCAAATGATGGAAAGACCGTGATTGTCTGTGGAGAACTGAAGATTCTGAAACCGGCTTATGATGACGAACTGGGACTTACGATATATGCCCCACGAGCCATGCGAAGCGCAAAAAAAATGAAGCTGAAAAAGTGGAATCTCCCGGCTACAGAGGAAAATATGGAATGGAATTCCGATTTGGGCGGGCTTGGAATATTCTTGGGTGAAGCAGATGTGGGAACTTATCATCTGTCAGACGAGTTTCTCGATAATCTTATGCTGGGAAGAGAATACGAATTTGATGAGGAGACGCTGGAGAAGGCAGGACTTACTATCCTTACAGACCGTAAACACCGAGGAGAGAAGTTCATCGGAACACAACGAATGGGCAGAGAAGTCTTCGAGGAGGGCGATCGGCGTTATCAGTATTCCGTTCCTCACCAGAGTGATGGGGATATGGTGACGGTAATCGGCATTCAGGAGCAGGGCGCCCTGACCTATGTAAAAGGGGCGACACCCAATATGTTAAGCGGGGAACTGGATAAAAAAACTGCACTCAAAAAAAGTGGCATGTCTTCTGGTGGAGTCAGCATTTTCAGGGTCGTATTAACCGTTTTACTGCTGTCGACAGGCATTCGGATGCTCTTGAAGAAGCGTGACCAAAAAGAAGGTGAAAGTGGCTTATGAAAAAGGGAAAGAAAGGCTGGATATTGCTTATGGCATTTACTATGTGGACGGCGTTGATCACAGGCTGCGGAAAGTGGACTGGAAATAAGCCGGATAAAATGCCAGAAGACACGATGGTGGGAGCAGACACTGAGAGCACGGAGAATCAGGAAAACAGTCAGAGTACACCGCTTCCGGATATTCAGGAACTGACATATTATGTGCATGGAACGATGGTGGAACCGATCTGGAGCATAAGCTTGATCCGGCAGGAGGAAGGAGCGCTCGTACGGGTGGAGCCATGGGATGGAGAAGAAGAGGAGTTTTTTGACTATCCGGTGGCTGCAGAGACCCTTGATAAAGCACGTACGATTCTGGAGAATTATAACGTTGCGTCCTGGGCAGGCTTTCGCGGAGAGGATCCCAATGCACTAGATGGCTATAGCATGAGATTTCAGGCGGAATTTGTGGACGGAAGCAGGATAGAAGCGTTCGGTGAAAACAACTTCCCTAAAAATTTCAATGAGGTTTTCTCGGAACTGGATGACCTGACGGTTGAGGCGAAGGACGCATTTTATGAGGAACAGTCCTCGTGCACCAGGTTCCGGGAGTGATCCGATACCGAAAATCAGGAGATAGTCCAATATGGCATCACTTCCAACGGCTACAAACCTGGAAGGTTAATAGTGGATCTGGACATAAATGATCGATTAGTATAAAAATGGTATAAGAAAAGCACCTCTGAAGAGATGCTTTAGCTTAATGATAAATGATTCCCTTAAAAGTGAAACATAAATAAGGGAAAAAGAACTTTAAATGGATTACCTTAATCTGTAATAACAGGTTCCTTTACCCTTGCCTTCTTTTTTAATTTCTCCTAATGAAATAAGATCTCTAAACGCTTTTTCTATTGAGCTATTGCTAAGGGTAGGGCAAAGTTCCCGAATATCCTGTTTATTGAAACGACCTATTTTATACATGCTTGCTTGTCTTACCATTTCAAGAGCAGGAAGTTTAGTTTCAACAAGGGAAAAGCGATCCTCAAAATCTTTATAGGCCGCAAGAATGGTTCCAAGTAAATATTTAATAAAAGGGACTACATCCTCAGTACCCTCATGCCATCCGTGTTGTGCCTGAGAAAGTGCATTGTAATAGAGATCTTTATTCTTAGCAATTTTTGCTTCCAGGGAAATATATTTTCCAATATAAAAACCATTTCTGTATAGAAGTAATGTGGTGAGAAGACGGCTCATTCTGCCATTACCATCATTAAAGGGGTGGATACACAAAAAATCATGGATGAAGATAGGAATAATAATGAGTGGTTCTACTTCCATATTTCCAATCACACGATTATACTCCTCGCAGATTTTATCCAAGGCTTCCGGTGTTTCAAAAGGGGAAAGAGGAGTAAATAATGTTTCTACATGTCCATCCGGATAGGTTGCACTTATATAATTTTGTACACTTTTAGTTCTGCCACCCATAGGATTATTCATATGGCTATATAAAATCTTGTGAAGCTGCAAGATGTAGTTTTGAGAAATAGGAATAGTATCAAAACTTTCGTGAATAATATTAAGCACATCGCGATAACCGGCAATTTCCTGTTCATCACGATTTTTCGGTGTTGTTTTTTCTTCTACGAGTTGTTTGATACGGGTGCTTGTAGTAATAATACCTTCAATGGCATTAGATGCCTCTGTGCTTTGTATCTTTGCTATTTCTACAAGCTTCTCCAATTCCTGAGGCTTTTGCTTAAGGGACATCTCTTGCTTTCCGGCTTCTTTATATATAGCAGCAATTAATCCAAGAATATCAGAGTCCCACTTTTGATTTTTAATTTCAGAATAATTAAAGTTTTTCATTCCCTCACCTCACTTTGATTCCCTTATAATATAGCTAAAAATAAGGGAAAATGCAATGAATTAAGAGAAAATTCCCTTAATATTATATGTAAATAAAGGGAAAATATACATAGATTAGATAAACAAAATGCCCCTGTCATCGTAGACAGAAGCACCGGATGACCACCGTGCGCCAGACGTTCCTCCAGAGTCAGCTTCATGAGTTCCTTGGTACTGATAAAGCATCAGGAATTATTGATGTGCTGGATGATGAAGAATATACAGTCAAAAATCTCTCAGACACGGTTTGTCTGTCTAACGATGACGTTGAGAAGATTACCACGAAACTAATGGATCGTGAGGCGGAAAAGACGCAGCTGCGTGAGCATATAAACGAAATACATGAGGTAAAGGTAGATAAGCAGCAGAAGCTCACATCTGGTATTTGTCCCAAATGTGGAAGTGAATTGATACTTCGGAATGGGAAGTATGGAAAATTCTATGGATGCAGCGGTTATCCTAAATGCAGATTTACAGCGCCGGTAGATTAAGAGTGCGAGAGGAGCCTTCCCCGACCACGTTTACAAATTGTTCATATTTAATTTAAAGATTCTTTACGAGGTCAACATTTTTTAGACATTTCTGTTGCGTATACTAACATCATAAGATAACAAAAGCAAACGGGCACGACAAAAGCTCCGCTGCTTATCTTATCAAAACCAACATCGCTTAACAGGTTAACTTAAACTTTTTCATAATAAGTGCCAAGTAAAGTTTACTTTACTTGGCATCCTCCCTTTTCTGGGGTATTTTTCCGATTTAACATGGAAGTTCAGACGGACAGCATTTTTTGCAGGATAGGAAGACCTGCGGACATGATTCGCAGAAAACGGATCCGATGCAATAATCAAAGCGACTACTGGGTGAAATTATGGAAAATAATTTACCAGAGTGTACAGACAACTATAAAACTGGCAAACAATGCCAGCCTCGGGAGAGAGGATTTTTTCAGGAGGATCAATGAAAAAGCACAGAAAAGATGGACCAGTCTGCTTGAATATGGTATGGAAACGGGGGAATTCAGGCAGGTGGATGCCCGGCAGATTTCGGATATGATCCTGTACTACTATCAGGGACTTCGCATGTGGTCGAGAGTGATCCCGTTTACGCAGGAAACCGCCGCATATTACAGCCGGACGATCCGCCAGCTCTTGTACAACGAATAGCGAAGCCGGGGGAAACTGCGTTAAATAAAAAGAGTCAGATATGGATGGTGAAGCATATCTGACTCGTAAATTACATTTTTTCCGGTTCCGGATAATCTACACCGAAGGTTTCTACCGTAACGGTTTTCATAACCTGATCTTCTAAAGGACGGTCGGAATAATCGGTTCTGCACTCTGCGATCTTATTCACATTTTCCATGCCTTCGATCACCTTACCGAATGCGGCGTAGGCTCCGTCGAGGTGGGGAGAATTTTTGTGCATAATGAAGAACTGGCTGCCGGCAGAGTTGGGCATCATGCTTCTTGCCATGGAGAGAACGCCTTCGGTATGCTTTAAGTCATTTGGAAAGCCGTTCTGTGCAAATTCGCCGCGGATCGAGTAACCCGGGCCGCCCATTCCGGTGCCTTCCGGATCACCGCCCTGGATCATAAAGCCTTTGATAACCCGGTGGAAGATCAGTCCGTCGTAAAAGTTTTTCTGGATCAGACTGATAAAATTGTTGACGGAGGTGGGAGCGATCTCTGGATATAATTCTGCCTTGATCACATCGCCGTTCTCCATTGTAAAAGTAACAATAGGATTCTGTGCCATTGTATTTTCCCTTTCCTGTAAAGAATAGATTGCCTCGCCTTGCGGATTGGCTTACACTCTATTTTATAGGATAGCAGGGAAATGGTAAAGAGGCTTACCGAAAAATCGGTCAAAAGGATAGAACCAGGAACGGAAAACGGGGAGAATCGGGTGCGCATATGTTAAAAGAGTATGATTTTAGCGATATTGATGAAAAAGGGCGGCTGTATGTGACGGATGATGTCAGCCAGTATCTTGCGCTGCGGCAAAAGGGGAGCTGTGTCGTTCCCTGCCTTCACGATGGAAACCGGGAGGTAACTTTTCCGGGAGCAAGATATGCCGTCGAGAATCCGGAGGAGATAGACGAAGAGGCGATGGAGCGGATATACCGCAGGCTGGCTGGTCTTCCCTGGAACATCTGCGAAACAGAGCGGTGCCTGATCCGGGAAACGACGGAGGACGATCTGGATTCGTTCTATAAAATATACGCGGAGCCATCTGTCACAGAATATATGGAGGAGCTCTATGCGGACCGGCAGGAGGAGCTTGCCTATATCCGGGATTATCGGGAAAAGGTTTATGCGTTCTACGGATACGGGATGTGGACGGTGATCGAGAAGCAGAGCGCAGAAGTCATCGGAAGAGCCGGCGTCAGTGAACGGGAGGGCTATGATCTGGCGGAGCTTGGATTTGTGATCGGCGTCCCGTGGCAGCGGCGGGGGTATGCCTGCGAAGTCTGCCGGGCAATCCTGAAGCTGGCGGCGGAGGAGCTGGAGATGGAACGGGTACAGGCGTTTGTGCAGCCGGAAAATACAGCATCCGCGGCGCTGTGCGCAAAACTTGGTTTTAGTAAAAAGGAAAGAGCACAGCTTGCCGATGGGATCTGGTATGACCGTTATGAGAAGAGACTGCATTTTTGTGAGGGAAAATGCCAGAAATACGTGTAAATATCTGTCAACTTGTGGTAGAATATAGCTAATTACATAAAACGCGTGGAGGTTAAGCTATGGAGCAGGAAAATAAGAATGTTGCATGGGGCAAAGCGCTCAGACCGCTGATCGTTTTGCTGCTTTTGATTGTTTTGTGTCAGGTGGCGGTGCTGGAGCTTCTCAAGAGAGGGTTCATCAGTACACTTGTTGCGGCAATCCTGATCATTGCGGTCAGCGTTGCGATCTTCGGAGTGGTTTTCTTTGTGGTGAAATCGATGCTGACGCAGTTCTTTACGATCGTGCAGGGCAATGTCACGGATAAGCAGAGCACAACGAAGGTAGAAGAGAAAGCAAAGAAAATGATGGAGCGGGACGATGATATCGGCGAGATCCTTCGTTCGGTATACAATTCGATCCGGTCTTTTGCAACGGTGATCAACGGAATTATGGGCGCTACGGAAGAACTGAAATCCGTGTCCTCTGATTTTAACGACATTTTCCATGATATGGAGAAGTCTTTGGAGATCACGCAGGATTCCGTACATACGATCGCGGACAACACCGTGACGCAGGCGTCGCACACGACGGATATGAAAGAAAAGATTGACGCGATCGGCGAGCTTATCGCGATGATCTCTGAGAACGTGGACGCGCTGAATGCCAGCGCGGATAAGATGCAGGAGTGCAATGCGTCGGCAGATGACATCATGTCTGAGCTGATTTCCATCAGCAAGAAGAACGGTGAGGAGATCGAAAACGTAAGAGAGCAGTCGAGACTGACCAACGAGTCTGCACAGCAGATCCAGACGGTGACAGATATTATTGCGGATATATCCAGCCAGACGAACCTGCTTGCGTTAAACGCCAGCATCGAGGCGGCAAGAGCCGGAGAGCATGGCCGGGGCTTTGCCGTGGTAGCAGAGCAGATCCGCAGCCTGGCAGACCAGTCCAGAGAATCTACGGAGCGGATCAATCAGCTGGTTGCCGATCTGATCGACAAGGCGGACGTCAGCGTAGAGATCACGGAGAAGGTGTCGGAAGCCGTGAGTCTGCAGAATCAGAAGATCGACCAGACAAAGGATATCTTCACGACCCTGAATACAGAGATTGGCCAGGTTGGCAGCGCTATTTCGGGAATCAGCTCGGAGATCGTAGAGCTGAAGAACCACAGCGATGTGATTGAGCAGGATACGGTTTCCCTGAAAGAATTTGCAGATCAGAATGCGGAGAGCGCGCAGGTTACGATCGAGCATATGAACGAGCTGGATAACACAGTCGGGAAATGCAATGACGCGACCGGCCGCGTAGTCGGCGTATCCGATAAACTGGTGGGCTATGTCCGCGAGTCTGCGAACACGAAGAAACTGTTTCAGAAGAAATAAGTGAAAAATTTGAAATTTCCTGTTGACAGATACAAGATGCAGTGCTAAGATAATGCTCATAAAAGCAAAGGCGCTTTGAGAAATTCCTCAAAGTGCCTTTTTCTTTTGTATAACAAGGGTTCTGCCTGAGGCATAAAACCGGTGCGGGCAGATCCGGTACAAAGGAAATGCCGGAAATTACATAGACGAAAACAGCGGAGCAAAGGGGCTTTGAGTGAAGAAACCCTGTGCTCCGTTTTTTGTTATAAAAGCTATGTGATTTACAATCTTGCTCATGGGCGGTAAGAGGAGGCTGCCATGACAGGACGGCATGCAAAAGAGGTGCTTGGAACAGACCTCAGGCTTGAGTGGAACAAGACAGAAGTGAGGAGGAAAAGATTATGACAGAAGAAATTTTAAGTGCCATAACAGGCGAAGTGTATGGAGTCTGGTTTTTGATCGGCGCGGCATTGGTATTCTGGATGCAGGCCGGATTTGCGATGGTGGAAACGGGATTCACCAGAGCGAAGAATGCAGGAAATATCCTGATGAAGAATCTGATGGATTTCTGTATTGGTACAGTAGTATTTATCCTGATCGGTTTCGGGCTTTTGCTCGGAGAGGATCTGGTAGGACTGATCGGCAAGCCGGGATTTGATATTTTCACATCCTATGAAAGTTTTGACTGGTCTAACTTTGTATTCAACCTGGTATTCTGTGCGACGACGGCAACGATCGTATCCGGGGCGATGGCAGAGAGAACGAAGTTCCTCAGCTACTGCATTTATTCCGCAGTGATCTCCGCAGTGATCTATCCGATCGAGGCGCACTGGACATGGGGCGGCGGTTTCCTTGCACAGCTTGGCTTCCACGATTTTGCAGGATCTGCCTGTATCCACATGGTAGGCGGTATCAGCGCTCTTGTCGGAGCAAAGATCCTTGGACCCCGTATCGGTAAGTATACAAAGGATAAAGATGGAAAGATCACAAAAGTCAACGCCATTCCGGGACATAACATTCCGATCGGCGCGCTCGGCGTATTTATCTTATGGCTTGGCTGGTATGGATTTAACGGTGCAGCGGCAACCTCTGTTGCAGAGCTTGGCTCCATATTTGTTACAACAACGATCGCACCGGCTATCGCAACCGTTGTATGTATGATTTTTACCTGGATCAAATATGGCAAGCCGGATGTTTCAATGTGTCTGAATGCTTCCCTTGCAGGTCTGGTAGCGATCACGGCAGGCTGTGATGTGACAGACGCGTTCGGAGCGATCGTGATCGGTGCAGTTGCCGGTGTTCTGGTAGTATTTGGCGTATGGCTTCTGGATTATAAATTGAGAATAGACGACCCGGTTGGTGCGGTTGCAGTACACTGCCTCAACGGTATCTGGGGAACGATCGCAGTTGGTCTGTTTGCTACAGATACAGCGCCTGCCTTTGCGAGAGGTTATGGCGACGGCGTTACCTTTGGTGCAAACCAGATCGCCGCAAAAGGACTTTTCTACGGCGGCGGCTTCAAACAGCTTGGTTTACAGCTTCTCGGTATGCTGTGCATCGTAGCATTTACATTCGTAACGATTACGATTACCTTCTATATTATTAAGGCTCTTGTCGGACTTCGTGTGACAGAGGAGGAAGAGATCATCGGTCTGGATGCGACAGAGCATGGACTTCCGTCCGCATACTCAGGCTTCAGCATCATGGATGTTTCAAACACCATGACAATGGATGTCAACGAGAACACAAGTCTTGGAACGGACGATTACAGTGCGGCAAGCAAGCTGCAGAAGGATGCGGCTGTTGAAGTGACGGCAGCGCCGGATGTCGACCTGAAAACGACAGGTATGTACAAGGTAGTGATCATAGCCAAACTTGCTTCCCATGACAAGCTCAAGAAGGCAATGAACGATCTGGGCGTAACGGGAATGACGGTTACACAGGTTATGGGCTGCGGTATCCAGAAGGGTGCAGGCGAGATGTACCGTGGAGTTGAGATGGATGCAACCCTGCTTCCCAAGGTTAAGGTTGAAGTTGTTGTAAGCAAGATCCCGGTTGATGCGGTGATCGAGGCTGCAAAGAAAGCGCTTTATACCGGTCATATCGGAGATGGAAAGATCTTTGTATACAATGTCGCAAAGGTTGTAAAGATCCGTACCGGAGAAGAAAACTTTGCAGCATTGCAGGACGTTGAATAAGCGTACACCTATATCCCTTAGTTTGTATAGATAAAACGGGCCCCTTGGCGCTTCCACCGCTGAGGGGCTCGTTTTATGGTTCCCAAAAGCAGCAAAAAAAGATATAATAATACATAAGACAGATCGATCTGACGAAGCGGAGTACAGATCGTGACAGGCAGGAGAATAAAAGAAGCGATAGAGGTTTACTGGAGGGAAAAACATGTATGATGTAGTGATCATCGGAGCCGGTGTGACGGGCTGCGCGATTGCGAGAGAATTGTCCGCACAGGACAGAAAAGTTTTGGTACTGGAGAAACATTCCGATGTATGCGAGGAGACTTCGAAGGCGAACAGCGGGATCGTTCATGCAGGCTATGATGCGAAACCGGGCACGCTCAAGGCGAAGCTGAATCTGCTTGGAAACCGCAAAATGGCACAGCTTGCAAAAGAGCTGGATTTTCCATTTAAACAGAATGGATCGCTGGTATTGTGTTTCCGGGAAGAGGACAGACCGGCGCTGGAAAAGCTGCTCGAACGCGGCAGGAAAAACGGGGTGGAGCCGCTTTCCATTATCGGACCGGAGGAGATCCACCGGATCGAGCCGAATATTACGGACGAGGTAGTGGCGGCGCTGTATGCACCGACGGGTGGAATCGTCTGCCCGTTTAACCTGACGATCGCCCTTGCGGAAAATGCGGTGCAAAACGGCGTGGAATTCCGGCTGGAAACACAGGTGGAAAAGATTGAAAGGACGGCGGAAGGCTACAATCTGCAGGTGCAGGCAAAGAATGGCGCGCCGGAAACGGTCAGTACGAAGCTGGTCATCAATGCGGCGGGTGTGTACGCGGATGTGCTTCACAATATGGTCAGTGAAAAGAAGATCCATATTACCCCCAGAAGAGGGCAGTACTGTCTGATGGACAAAAAGGTTGGAAACTATGTGCAGAGCACCGTCTTCCAGCTTCCGACTGCGTACGGCAAGGGAGTGCTTGTCACGCCGACGATACACGGAAATCTGCTTGTCGGGCCTACCGCGGAGGATGTGGAGAGCCCGGAGGAGATAAACACGACGGCAGACGGGCTGGAGCAGGTATTGGAAAAGGGCGCGATGAGCGTCAAAGAACTTCCCGGCAGCAGAAATGTGATCACCTCGTTCGCAGGGCTCCGTGCGCATGAGGACGGAGGAGACTTCATCATAGGAGAGCCGGAGGATGCGCCGGGATTCATCGACGTGGCAGGGATTGAGTCACCGGGACTGACCTGTGCGCCTGCGATCGGCGAGTATGTGGCAGAGCTGCTTCAGAAAAAATATCCGGCGGATAGGAAACAGAATGTGGAACGAACAAGAAAAGGGATTCCCTGTATGGCGCTCGCGGATCAGAACACAAGAGAAGAGCTGATAAGGCAGAATCCGCTTTATGCGAATGTGATCTGCCGTTGTGAACTGGTGACAGAGGGCGAGATCGTCGATGCGATCAACAGACCGCTCGGAGCGACGACGCTGGACGGCGTCAAACGGCGTACCCGCGCGGGCATGGGAAGATGCCAGTCGGGCTTTTGCGCCCCTAAGACGGTGGAGATACTGGCGCGTGAGCTGCACAAGGATATGCGGGAGATCAGCAAGTGCGGAGGCGATTCCTGGCTGATCGAGTAGGAAAATGTCTGTATCTGACGGGACGATGAGGAATATGCCCCTGGCGGGCAGAAATGAGGTTGAGTATGAAGAAGGATTTGGTGATCGTAGGAGGAGGACCGGCTGGTCTGGCGGCAGCCGTTTCGGCAAGAGAGGCCGGAGCGCAGGATATTCTGATCCTGGAGAGAGATTCCAGACTGGGCGGAATCCTGAACCAGTGTATTCATAACGGCTTCGGACTTCACACCTTCAAGGAGGAGCTGACAGGACCGGAGTATGCCGCGCGTTTTATCGAGAAAGCGGAGGCGGCAGAGATTCCCTATAAGCTGCACACGATCGTGGTCGACATTTCCATGGCGGCGGACGGGGAACACAAGATCGTTACGGCGATGAACAAGGAGGACGGTCTTTTTGCGATCGAGGCAAAGGCGGTCATCCTGGCGATGGGATGCCGGGAGCGTCCCAGAGGAGCGCTGAACATACCGGGGTATCGCCCGGCGGGGATCTATTCGGCAGGGACAGCGCAGCTCTATGTCAACATGGAGGGCAGGATGCCGGGGAAAGAGGTTGTCATTCTTGGCTCGGGGGACATCGGTCTGATCATGGCGCGCAGAATGACGCTCGAGGGGGCGAAGGTCAAGGCGGTAGCAGAGCTGATGCCTTACAGCGGAGGACTCAAGCGGAATATCGTACAGTGCCTGGATGATTACGGGATCCCCTTGCTGCTCAGCCACACGGTGGTTGACATCAAGGGAAAGGAGCGTGTCGAGAGCGTCACGATCGCGGAGGTGGACGAAAACCGGAAACCGATCCCGGGAACAGAGGAGGAAATCAAATGCGATACGCTGCTTCTGTCCTGCGGACTGATCCCGGAAAACGAGCTTTCGACAGGTCTGGGAGTCCAGATCAGCCCTGTGACTTCCGGACCGGTGGTGAACGAGAGCCTGGAAACAAATATTCCGGGAGTCTTCGCCTGCGGCAACGTGCTCCACGTGCATGATCTGGTAGATTATGTCTCAGAGGAGTCCGGCAATGCGGGAATCCACGCGGCGGCATATATCCGGACAGCCGGGCAGACAGAGACGGAGGAACGGGCGATTCCGGTCAAGGCAGCCGGGGGCGTGCGCTATACGGTTCCTTCTATGATACGGCCTTCCCACATGGCAGACCTCCAGGTTGTGCGTTTCCGGGTAGGCGGCGTCTGCAAAAATAAGAAGCTGGCGGTTTATCTGGGCGGACAGAAAAAGATGGAGATCCCGAAGAAAGTGATGGCGCCGGCGGAGATGGAGCAGATTCTTTTGAAAAAGCAGGATATCCTGGATGCGGGAGAGCTGCAGGATATCACGATCACAATAGAGGATTAGGGGGAAAAGCGATGGCAGAGATTAAAGAACTGACCTGCATCTGTTGCCCGATGGGATGTGCGCTGACGGCACAGATAGAAAATGGAGTCGTCACTTCGGTGACCGGCAATACGTGTCCGAGAGGAGACGCTTACGCCCGCAAGGAGCTGGTAAGCCCGACGCGGATCGTCACCTCCACGGTGCGGCTGACCGGCGGGGAACTGCCTGTCGTATCGGTAAAGACGGTGCAGGATATCCCGAAGGAAAAGATTATGGAATGTATGGCGCAGATCAAGCAGGCGGTGCTTGAAGCGCCGGTCAGCATAGGGGACGTTGCCGTTTCGAATGTGGCAGGAAGCGGCGTGGATGTGATCGTGACCAAGAACGTAGCGGCACAGAAATGAGGTTTCTATGGGAAAATATATAATGGCGTTGGATCAGGGGACGACAAGTTCCCGCTGTATTTTGTTTGACCATGAAGGCAGGATATGCAGCATGGCGCAGAAGGAGTTTACACAGTTCTACCCGCAGCCGGGCTGGGTGGAGCACAACCCGAGGGAGATCTGGTCGTCCCAGCTTGCGGTGGCAACGGAAGCGATGGCGAACGTCGGCGCAGAGGCGGAAGATATCTGCGCGATCGGGATCACGAACCAGCGGGAGACGACGATCGTGTGGGACCGCGAGACGGGAGAGCCGGTGTACAACGCGATCGTGTGGCAGTGCCGCAGGACGGCGGAGAAGATCGATGCGATCGTGGAAGCGGGTTATACGGAGCGGATCCGTGAAAAGACCGGACTGGTTCCCGACGCTTATTTTTCGGGAAGTAAGATCGCGTGGATCCTGGATCATGCAGAAGGGGCAAGACAGCGCGCAAAGGAAGGAAAGCTGGCGTTTGGCACGGTGGACACCTGGCTGATCTGGAACCTGACCAAGGGAAAGGTTCATGTCACGGACTACACGAACGCTTCGAGAACCATGCTGTACGATATCCACAGGCTTTGCTGGGATAAGGAGCTGCTTGCCCTGTTCGACATCCCGGAAGAAATGCTGCCGCAGGTCAGACCATCAAGCTGCGTATACGGGATGACCGACGCTTCGGTGCTGGGTGGAGAGATCCCGATCGCAGGCGCGGCAGGAGATCAGCAGGCGGCTCTGTTCGGACAGTGCTGCTTCGAAAAAGGACAGGCGAAAAACACCTACGGAACCGGATGCTTCCTTCTGATGAATACCGGGCGGGAGGCGATCACCTCGGCAAACGGTCTGGTGACAACGATCGCAGCCAGCACAGGAGATGAGGTAGAGTACGCGCTGGAGGGCAGCGTTTTTGTGGCAGGTGCGGCGATCCAATGGCTGCGGGACAGCATGCGGATGATCAAGACGGCAGCGCAGTCGGAGGAATATGCCGACAATGCGTTTGACACGAAGGGCGTCTATGTTGTACCGGCGTTTACCGGGATGGGGGCTCCGTACTGGAGCCAGCATGCGCGGGGAACGATCGTCGGTGTGACGAGAGGCTGTGCCAAGGAGCATTTTATAAGGGCAACGCTGGAGTCCATCGCCTACCAGACGGCGGACGTTCTGCAGAGCATGGAACACGACGCCGGGGTTTCCCTTACGGATCTGAAAGTGGACGGCGGAGCGAGCGCAAACAATTTTCTGATGAAATTCCAGGCGGATGTGACGGGAAAGACGGTGCACCGGCCGAAGTGCATTGAGACGACGGCACTCGGGGCGGCGTATCTGGCAGGACTGGCTGTGGGATACTGGAAAGACAGAAAAGAAATCTGCGAAAACTGGAACCAGGGAAGGGAATTTCACCCGGACATGGAGGAAGAGGAACGCACAAAATTGCTGCGGGGATGGCACAAAGCGGTCAAATGTGCGCTATACTGGGCGCAGGAGGAAGAGGACGAGTAAGAATTGTGCTAAAATACTGCTATAAATGTGGATATTTCTGTCAGATGTGGTATACTCTGTAAGGTAAAAGAACAGACAGGAGAAGGAAATTATGAGAAAAACCAAAATAGTGTGTACTATGGGCCCGTCCACCGATAAGGATGATGTGCTCCGTCAGTTGATGCTGGAAGGAATGAATATTGCAAGATGTAACTTCTCACATGGAAGTTATGAAGAACATAAAAAGAGAATGGACAGGATCAAGAAGTTCCGCAAGGAGCTGGGATTGCCGGTTGCCATTCTGCTGGATACCAAGGGACCGGAGGTTCGTCTGAAGAGCTTTAAGGACGGAAAGGTCGTTCTGGAAGAGGGACAGCTTTTTACCCTGACAGCCGATGAGGTAGAGGGAACCAAGGAAAAGGTCAGCGTGACCTACAGCCGTCTGTATGAGGATCTGGAAGAGGGCATGAAGGTTCTGATCGACGACGGTCTGATCGAGATGAAGGTTGAGAAGGTGGACAGAAACAACATTATCTGCCGTGTCATCAACGGAGGAACCATCTCCAACAACAAGGGAGTCAATGTTCCGGAGGTAGACCTTTCCATGCCGTATATCAGCGACAAGGATCGTGAGGACATTTTGTTTGGAATCAGCCAGGATGTTGATTTCATAGCGGCTTCCTTCGTACAGAAAAAAGAGGACATCTTACAGCTCCGCAAGCTGCTTGAGAAGAACGGCGGCGAGGAGATCAAGATCATCTCCAAGATCGAAAACGCGCAGGGTGTAGCCAATATAGATGACATTATCGAAGTTTCAGACGGCATTATGGTTGCCAGAGGCGATATGGGTGTGGAGATTCCTTACGAGGAAGTTCCGGTTATCCAGAAGAAGATCATCAAGAAGGCGTACCGTGCAGGAAAGCAGGTTATCACAGCAACACAGATGCTGGAGTCGATGATCAAGAACCCCAGACCGACCAGAGCCGAGACGACAGATATCGCAAACGCTGTTTACGATGGAACCAGCGCGATCATGCTCTCCGGCGAGACGGCAGCGGGCGCATATCCGGTGGAGGCGCTCAAGACCATGGTGCGTATTGCTGAGCGTACTGAGGAGGATGTCGATTACCGCAAGCGGTTTTTTGAGTATGACAGAAAGGTAAATCCGGATATCACCGATGCGATCTGCCATGCAACCTGTACCACGGCGCATGACCTGAACGCAAAGGCGATCGTCACAGTGACCAAGTCGGGAAGATCTGGCAGAATGATCTCCAGATACCGTCCGGAATGTGATATCATCAGCTGCGCGACCACCGAGAAGGTCTGCCGTCAGCTTGCGCTTTCCTGGGGCGTAACACCGATCCTGATCAAGGAAGAAAAGGAAGTTTTTGATCTGTTTGACAAGGCAATCCAGGCGGCAGTCAAGGCAGATCTGCTGAAAAAGGGAGACCTCACCGTTATCACCTCCGGCGTGCCGATCGGTATTTCCGGTACGACGAACATGATCAAGGTTCAGATCGCATAATAGAAAATCATAAGAAATGTTTTGAAGGGCGGCATAGTCGAAAGAGTATGCCGCCCTTTTGCTATCTGCTTAACATGACTACAGCATCAGGCTGACCAGCGGGATCGTGATAAGACTCAGCACGGTGGTGAGGATGATGCCCTGCGAGATCGTTTCCGTTTCCAGGTTCATCTCCGTGGAGAGCATCAGCGGCATATTGGCAGCGGGAACGGCAAGCATCAGTGTCATTGTGTGAAGGATCAGATCATTGTGCACGAAGGGACGCAGCAGTACGACGCACCCGATCGGGATAAGGATCTGGCGCAGCAGCGTGAACCCGTACAGCCTGGGATCGCGAAAGATATCCTTGATGTGGATCTGGGCAACCGATATGCCAAGGACCAGCATGGAAAGGAGAGTTGTCGCGCGCCCGGCGTAGCTCAGCGTCGAGGAGATGATGACCGGGATCTTGAAATCTGCGAGATAAAACACGACGGTCACAAGGGCGGATACGGTTCCTGCGTTGATACATTTTTTCCAGGAAAAACCGGTATGACACGCCGCATCCGGAGACGCCTTCTGCAAGGTGGAGATCCCGAAGGTGTAGATCAGGATATTGAACAGCAGATTATAGATGGAAACAAAGATCAGGGAGCTTTCACCCAAAACCGCTGAGGCGAGCGGAATCCCGATAAATCCCACGTTGCCAAAGACGGAGAGCATCTGATATACGTAGTGATATTTTGATGGAACCCGCAAAAGGTGAGGGATCAGAAATCCGGCGAGGATCAGGATAGCGTAGACTATTATATATAGAAGAAAGGCGGTTCCCAGTTCCTTTAAGGACACCTTGGGAGCGTCGCTGAAAGCGGAACAGATCAGAAGCGCCGGGTTTGTCACGTTGACGATCAGACCGGAGAGGTCTTTCGATGCGTTTTCGGAAAGCATCTTTTTGCGGTACAGGAACATGCCCGTGCCGATCAGCAAAAAGATAATGACCATCTGTTGCAGTATGATTACGATATCCATGTCTACCTCCGCGTCCGGAGAATTTGGAAAAGTTCCGGATTGTTGTCGGAAAAATTGTAGCACTTTTTGGGCAGGCTGAAAAGTCCCAATAAAGCGGAACGGAAAAGAAAAAACGCTTCGCGGTTGCGCGGATGGGCGAGGAGGAGTACAATATCCACATGAGTGCAGGCAGAGGATGCGCCGAGCGCGGCAGCCTGCGGAATGGAGCGTGCTTATGATCGTACAGAAATATAAGGAAATGTTGCAGGGAAAATCAGTGATCCGTCAGCTTTCGGAGTTCGCGACAGCGCGGGGAGAGGAGATTGGCTATGAGAATGTGTTTGATTACAGTCTCGGAAATCCTTCCGTTCCGGTGCCGCAGCAATTTACGGATACGATGATCCGGATGCTGCAGGAAAAAAATCCGATGGAGCTTCACGGCTACAGCCAGAGTCTTGGGATTCCTGCCGTGAGAGATAAAGTTGCCAGATCCCTGAACCGGCGGTTTGGAATGAACTATACGGCGAATCATATCTTTATGACGACCGGTGCAGCCGGTGCGATCGCCCATGCGATCCGCTGTGTGGCGCAGCCGGGGGACGAGATCCTCACCTTTGCGCCGTTTTTCCCAGAGTATACGCCGTATATCAACCTTTCGGGTGCAGTGCTGAAGGTCGTTCCTGCCAACACGGAGAACTTCCAGATCAATTTCGATGCGTTTGAAGAAATGCTGACAGATAAAGTGGCGGCTGTGCTCATCAACACGCCGAACAATCCTTCCGGAATGGTCTATTCTACCGAAACGATCAAAGAGCTGGCGAGGATCATGACGGAAAAGGCACAGAAGTACGGGCATGACATTTTCCTGATCTCCGATGAGCCGTACCGCGAGATCGTCTTTGAGGGAGTGGACGCGCCGTATCCGTCCAGATTTTATGATAATACCCTGTCCTGCTATTCTTTTTCGAAATCGTTGTCCCTGCCGGGAGAGCGGATCGGTTATGTGGCAGTGAATCCGGCGTGTACGGACGCGGAGCTGATCAGTCCGATGTGCAGCCAGATTTCGCGCGGGACAGGACATAACTGTCCGCCGTCCATCATACAGCTTGCGGTTGCGGAAAATCTGGAATTGACGGCAGATCTTTCGGTCTACGAAAAAAATATGAACATATTATATAAAGAACTGACAGCGCTCGGTTTCGAGTGCATCAAGCCTGGCGGAACCTTTTATATGTTCCCGAAGGCGCTGGAGAAGGACGCCATCGCGTTCAGCGAGAAGGCGAAGAAGTACGATCTGATCCTTGTTCCGGGCAACAGCTTCGGCGTGGAGGGATATTTCCGGATCGCCTACTGTATTGACACGGAGAAGGTGGAGCGCTCGCTGGATGCGTTCCGCCGGTTCGTGAAGAACGAGTATTAGAGCAGAAAGGAGTCAGAGGCTTATGTACCAGGCAGGACTGATCTTGGAAGGCGGAGGCATGAAGGGAATCTATACGGCGGGCGTATTGGATTTCTTTATGGAAAAGGATATCTATTTTACAAGCTGCTACGGCGTGTCGGCGGGAGCCTGTCATATGTGCAGTTATCTGTCGAAGCAGCCGGGCAGGGCGTTCCGCATCAGCGTAAACTATCTGGACCAGAAGCAGTATTGCAGTCCGCAGAGTTTGCTGAAAACGGGCGATCTCTTCGGCGTGGATATGTGCTATGGACTGATCCCGGACTATCTGGATCCCTATGATTTTGAGACGTTTGAAAAGTATGAGGGAAACGCCTATGCGGTGGTGACGAATATCCGTACCGGAAAGCCGGAATATATGCTGCTGAAGGACATGCACAAAGATATTATCGCAGTGAGAGCGTCCAGTTCGCTTCCGTTGGTTGCCAGAAATGTGAAGATCGGAGACGAACTGTATCTGGATGGGGGAATATCCGATTCAATACCGATCCGTCAGTCGATGAGGGACGGCAACCGCAAGAATGTCATCATTATGACAAAGGAGGAAGGGTATGTGCGGCAGCCGGCAGGACCGGAGCTGGGACTGATCCGGGCGCGCTATGTCCGTTATCCCAAGATTTATGAACTGATGAGGGAGCGGCATCTGAATTACAATACCACGGTGCAGTATATAGAGGAACAGCAGGAAAAGGGCGAGGTATTTGTGATAAGACCGAAGAAACCCAGCGATGTAAAACGCGTGGACCGTAACCGGGAAAGGCTGGAAACACTTTACCATGAAGGCTATGAGGACGCGCAGGCATGTTATCTGGATATGCTGGAGTATCTGGAGAGATAGAGATAAAGAGAGGAATCAGGAGAATATATGGATATCATTGAAATCTTAAAAGCAATTTTGTTTGGAATCGTGGAAGGGATCACGGAATGGCTCCCGATCAGCAGTACCGGACATATGATCCTGCTGAATGAGTTTGTCACGCTGAACGTGTCAGATGATTTCTGGGAGATGTTTCTGGTAGTCATACAGCTTGGAGCGATCCTGGCGGTGGTACTGCTCTACTGGAACAAGATCTTTCCTTTTCATTTCAAGGAAAAGCCGGTGGTGCAGAAGGACATCTTCGTACTCTGGTTCAAGATCCTAGTGGCTTGTATTCCGGCGGCTGTGATCGGCCTTGCATTTGACGATGTGTTTGACGCGCTGTTTTACAATCCCTGGTGTGTGGCGATCGCCCTGATCGTCTTTGGTATCGCGTTCATCGTGATCGAGAACCGCAACAAGGGCGCAAAACCGCGAATCAACGAGCTGGATCAGATCAGCTACAAGACGGCGCTGATCATCGGACTATTCCAGTTGATCGCCGCTGTTTTTCCGGGGACATCCCGGTCCGGGGCGACGATCGTCGGGGCGCTGCTCATCGGCGTGTCCAGAACGGTAGCGGCAGAATTCACCTTTTTCCTTGCGATCCCGGTCATGCTCGGTGCGAGCCTTCTTAAGCTGCTGAAGTTCGGTTTTCAGTTTACGGGTCCGGAGGCAGTCATCCTTCTGGTCGGTATGATCGTGGCGTTTGTGGTATCGGTGGTAGTCATCCGTTTCCTGATGGGATACATCAAGAAGCATGATTTCAAGGTGTTCGGATGGTATCGGATCGTTCTTGGTATCGCAGTTTTGGCTTATTTTATGGCATTTCGTCTAAAATAAAAGCCAAAAACAGGGTGTTTTATTACAGTTTGCAGGTTGACACCGCTTTTTTAGTACGTTACACTATATCACAAGTGAACTAGGTAAGCATCTTTTTTGTACATGTGGAAGGGAGAAAAAACATGGACGACACAAAGAAAAAAGTTAGCGCAAAACCGGTTGCTAAAGCTGTAGCAGCTAAGGCAGCAGATACAAAAACAACAGAGGTTAAGGCAACAGTCGTACCCGCAGCAGAAGTAAAGAAAGAGGAACCGGTTAAGGCAGTTATCAAAGAAGAACCCAAGAAGGCAGCAGTTAAGGAAGAGCCTAAGAAAGCGGCAGCAGAAAAGAAAGCTCCGGTTAAGAAGGCAGCAGAGAAGAAAGCAACTGTTAAGAAGGCTGCAACAGAGAAGAAGGCAGCAGTTAAGAAAGCGGTTGAGAAGAAAGTGACAGAGAAAAAGGCAGCAGTTAAGGAGACTGTTCAGCTTGAGTTTGCCGGCAAGGCATACACGACCGAAGATCTGGTACGCATCGCAAAGGATGTATGGAAATACGATCTGAGCCAGAAGGAAGCTGATTTCAAGAAGGTTGAGCTTTATGTGAAGCCTGAGGAGAGCAAAGTTTACTATGTGATCAACGATACGGTTACAGGAGATTTTGCAATCTAATCTGTCAGATGCAAATAATATAGAAGAAATACATAGACCTTCGGACTGTGGAGAGATCCCCGGTCCGGAGGTTTTTCTTATCATAAGGATTTTATAAGTTGTTCACCGTTTTTTAATAATTTTTTTCGGGAGATATGTTGACAATGAAAATAGGAAGTGATAACTTATCACTAGAAGGTGTTAGCACTCTAACAAGTTGAGTGCTAACAACAGAGGAAAAGGGTATGCAGCTGGATGAGAGAAAATATAAAATTTTACAGGCAATCATTCGCAACTACCTGGAGACAGGAGAACCGGTAGGAAGTCGAACGATCTCCAAATATACGGACCTCAATCTCAGCTCGGCGACCATCCGCAATGAGATGGCGGATCTGGAAGAGCTTGGTTATATCCTGCAGCCTCATACCTCTGCCGGAAGGATTCCTTCGGATAAAGGCTATCGTCTGTATGTGGACCGGATGATGGAGGAGAAGGAACGCGAAGTGGAAGAGATGAAGGAGTCTTTGCTTCAGAAGGAAGACAAGATGGATCATCTGCTGAAGCAGGCGGCAAAACTTCTGGCGAACAACACAGAGTACGCGGCAATGATCTCCTCGCCGCAGTACCACCGCAATAAGCTGAAATTCATCCAGCTTTCCCGTGTGGATGTCAATCAGCTTCTGGCAGTCATCGTGGTGGAAGGCAATGTGATCAAGAACACGATGCTTACCGTAGATGAGGAGCTCAGCGACGAAACGCTGTTGAAGCTGAATATCCTGCTGAACACGCATCTGAACGGATTGTCGATGGAAGAGATCAATCTGGGAATGATCACAGCGATGAAACAGCAGGCAGGGATCCACAGCGAGATCGTAGGCAATGTGATCGACGCCGTAGCGGAGGCGATCAAGGCAGACGAGGATCTGGAGATCTACACCAGCGGGACGAAGAACCTTTTCAAGTACCCGGAGCTTGCAGACCATGAGAGAGCAAGCGAACTGGTAACGACCTTCGAGGAGAAGCAGGTGCTGAGCGAGCTGGTTCAGGAAAACCTCTCCGACGATAACAATACCGGAATTCAGGTATATATCGGAAATGAGACGCCGGTTGCCGGAATGAAGGACTGCAGTATCGTGACAGCAACCTATGAACTGGATGAAGGCATGAAGGGCACGATCGGAATCATCGGCCCGAAACGTATGGATTACGAGAAGGTTGTCAGCAATCTGAAACTTTTGAAGAATCAGTTGGATGACCTTTATAAAAAATAGATCAGAACAGGGATATGTACCGAAGAGGTGCATACAGCAGACGGAAAGGGATGAGTAAAGTGGCAGAACAGGAAAACAAGGACATGACAGAAGAAACCGTACAGACCGAAGAGGCGGCAGAAGAGACGAAGGCTGCGGAGCAGACCGGAGAAACAAGTGAGTCGGCAGAGGCTGCGGAAGACGACAAGAAAGATAAAAAGGCAGAGAAAAAGAAGGCAAAGGCAGACAAGAAACAGGATGCACTGAAAGAAAAAGTGGAAGAGCTGGAAGATCGCGTGAAACGTCAGATGGCCGAATTTGAGAATTTCCGGAAACGGACGGAAAAAGAAAAGACGGCAATGTTCGAGACGGGTGCAAAGAGCGTGATCGAAAAGATCCTTCCGGTGGTGGATAACTTCGAGAGAGGCCTTGCATCGGTGCCGGAGGAGGAAAAGGACGGAGCATTTGCACAGGGCATGGAGATGATCTACAAGCAGCTGATGCAGGAGCTTGAAAAGATGGAAGTAAAACCGATCCCCGCAGTAGGGGAAGAGTTCAATCCCGATTTCCACAATGCAGTGATGCAGGTGGAGAGCGATGAGTATGATTCAGGAGTCATCGCACAGGAGCTTCAAAAAGGGTATACCTACCGTGACAGCGTGGTGAGACATTCCATGGTGGCGGTAGTAAGCTAAAGGAACCGGATGTGCCGCAGAGGCAGAACGGCTCCCGATCATAAAAAAATAAGAAAAGGTAATATGTGTAAGAAAGACAGGAGGAATAGTTATGAGTAAAATTATCGGTATCGACTTAGGAACAACAAACAGCTGCGTGGCAGTTATGGAAGGTGGTAAGCCCACCGTTATCGCCAACACAGAAGGCGCAAGAACAACACCCTCTGTTGTAGCATTTACAAAGAATGGAGAAAGACTGGTAGGTGAGCCTGCAAAGCGTCAGGCAGTTACCAATGCAGATAAGACCATTTCCTCGATCAAGAGAGATATGGGCACAGACAGAGGCCGTACGATCGACGGTAAGAAGTATTCACCGCAGCAGATCTCTGCTATGATCCTTCAGAAGCTGAAAGCAGACGCTGAGAACTATCTGGGTGAGAAGGTGACAGAGGCGGTCATCACCGTACCGGCATACTTCAATGATGCACAGAGACAGGCAACCAAGGACGCAGGTAAGATTGCAGGACTGGATGTAAAGCGTATTATCAACGAGCCTACGGCAGCAGCGCTTGCTTATGGTCTGGACAATGAGAAAGAGCAGAAAATCATGGTATACGACCTCGGCGGTGGTACATTCGATGTTTCCATTATCGAGATCGGCGACGGCGTTATCGAAGTTCTTTCCACCAACGGCGATACGCACCTTGGCGGCGATGACTTCGACCAGAAGGTGATCGACTGGATGCTGGCTGAGTTCAAGGCAAAAGAGGGCGTAGATCTTTCCAATGATAAGATGGCTCTCCAGAGATTGAAAGAGGCGGCTGAGAAGGCAAAGAAAGAACTTTCTTCCGCAACAACGACAAACATCAACCTTCCGTTCATTACTGCTACGGCAGAGGGACCGAAGCACTTTGATATGGATCTGACCAGAGCAAAATTTGACGAGCTGACACATGATCTGGTTGAAAAGACAGCTATCCCGGTTCAGAACGCAATGAAGGATGCCGGACTTACCAACGCAGACTTAGGTCAGGTGCTTCTGGTAGGTGGTTCCACACGTATTCCTGCGGTACAGGAAAAGGTTAAACAGCTTACCGGCAAAGAGCCCAGCAAGTCTCTGAACCCGGATGAGTGCGTTGCACTTGGCGCATCGATCCAGGGTGGTAAACTTGCAGGCGATGCAGGCGCAGGCGAGATCCTGCTTCTGGATGTAACACCTCTTTCCCTGTCTATCGAGACAATGGGGGGCGTGGCAACCAGACTGATCGAAAGAAATACAACGATCCCGACCAAGAAGAGCCAGATCTTCTCCACTGCAGCCGACAATCAGACAGCCGTTGATATCAACGTAGTTCAGGGTGAAAGACAGTTCGCGAAGGATA